>Ga0131853_10000559_pt1 | contig 67655 bp, 46 predicted proteins | sample TergutLab28metaG_FD_92764 | JGI IMG/M metagenome (GOLD analysis project Ga0131853, IMG submission 92764) | Labiotermes labralis P1 segment gut microbial communities from Petit-Saut dam, French Guiana - Lab288 P1 (version 2) (version 2) | ecosystem: Host-associated > Arthropoda: Insects >... | reverse complement strand
ATGGAGGAGACTGCATAACGAAGAGCTAAGTGATCTGTACTCCTCACCCAATATTGTGCGGGTGATAAAATCGAGAAGAATGAGATGGGCAGGGCATGTGGCGCGTATGGGGGAGGAGAGGGGCCGTGTATAGAATCTTGGTGGGGAAACCGGAGGGAAAGAGACCACTGGGGAGACCTAGGCGTAGATGGGTGGATAATATTAGGATGGATCTCCAGGAGGTGGGATATGGGTATTTGGACTGGAATGGGCTGGCCCAGGATAGGGACAGGTGGCGGATGCTTGTGAGTGCGGTAATGAACCTTCGGGTTCCGTGAAATGCGGGTAATTTCTTGACTAGCTGCAAACCAGTTAGCTTCTCAAGAAGGACTCTGCACCATGGAGTAAGTAAGTTACATTTTCTCCAGATTTTTAAACCCTTTTTTGGCAGTTTTAAATTAAACAATTTATTAAATAAGTCTAAATAGGAAAAGCATCAGACAAATTTGTATTTATACCGACCTTTCAATGAGATTCATTTGAACATTTATTTCCTACTTCTTGGTAAATAGAAAACAGTCTACAATACCTAGACTGATCTGTTAACACTATTAGGAAAATAATCGCTTTTGGAGTGACGATCCCAAGGATCATATAATTCCAACCTGTGGGTAATTTCCAGAAATCTTTCATAGCAATGAATGAGGTATATAATGGCAGCCATCATTTTTATAAAGTAAGTTATCCTAAAGTTTTCAGCAGATGCGTTAAATTCGACTATGATATGACATAATGAATCTGTCTGGTAAAATAAGCATTCTTCATTATCACAAATATCTGACGTGTTGTCCCGATTTCTCTTTTGTATGCCAGCATGGAATTTATTTTTTTACAGAATGATTGCAGAATATTTAACTAGAAAGTTTTTAGCGAAAACGGTCACTGTCTAATTTAGGTACTGTCACAGTAATTGCGTGGAATCCCGAAGAGCAACTCTCAGTATAGCTGACCTCGTAGCCTTAGGATAAAACCCGGACTTTTAAATTACTAGTCAGGACAGCTAACAGCTCGACTGCGAGCTTACATACTGTCAGAAACTTTATATTTTTAGAAAGGTAACGTTTTAATTGGTCCCTATGCTTAATTAAGCACAACAAAATAAACACCGGTTTATTAGGAAGGCATATATTGTCTCATTTCTACATTCCGGCTGACTTACCCCACCTACCCATTGGTTAGGGTGTTGTATGTCAGGATTCTGTTCATACAATATAAATATCTCCCCTGTCAGCAATTTAACGTTTTAAAGTCTATCGGTTTCTCTGCGTACCACCAGGCGTAATATTCAAACATTCTACATGGTGCTGGCTTTTTTGTTGTGTATTTTGTACGGATATCAGAACAGAAAATTGATTTTTATAACCCTGGCGGAAAGTGTTTACAAGGCGGTACGGACTGATTCCTTGTATAAAGCAGATTACTTTTCGTCTTTGAAAGCTTAAGGCTGATCCTCATTTCTCCTACCTTCCAGCTAATACACCGACTGAGCTATACAGCTTCATAAAACTGTTTGGAGTGAAGGCTTACATCGGCAATAGTAACAGGTGTCCACTTCCTTTTATGATACTTTTACAAATTTCTCCATTTTTTTCAACAGGAAAGTGTGCTGCTAGGACTGTCCAAAAGTCCTCCAGGCAGCATACTTCTACGGGGCAAATAAATTGAGCACTTCTTTGAAGTACCAATGGAAAGGGGAGTTGTCATTTGTTCTAAGGCGCTCTTGTAATTTGGTGCAGACGCTAATGGTCGTTTAGTTGAGGTAGCATTAGTGTAAGTGTTTTCTTTCACACGATAACCCACATCTTCTATTTTTCTTCTCTCTCTTAATGACAAAATTACTTTAAAAACACCATTTAAATGAATTTCAATTATGTTTTAAATTGTTTTATTTTAAAAGAGTGTCTGCATTTTAATAGCATGCTTACGGCTGATTGTTATTTGCTTTTTTGTGAGTTTCAGAATTAATCATCTGAAACAAGAAGTTAATCTGTACGTAGTACTTAAAAATTCTGTTCTTAAATCGTGGAAAACGCATCCAATACCGTTACACAGAGAATGTGATTAATAGGTTTGCCTTACATGTATTTTATGTCAAAAATGCAGAGTCTCCTGCATGTTAAGTTATACGGTACGGTACATACACTAACGACTGTGTCTTAAAGATTTAGCAAAAATTTCACTTCCTAAGAGAAGACAAATACTTCATTTTTTCTACTTAGTAAATAACATTTTTCTTGCCATCGTCATTTGCATATATGTCAGACTTGAAGGGTTGAACTATCCTGAACATCTTTTATTAACACTATTATTTTAGCCTAAGCAAGGTTAATGACACGTAACCCTTTGCCTCCACACCCCCTATTCACTTCCCTGATACAACAGTTAAACGTATGAGTATCTGTAACTTTGTCGGTCTCTGTCACCACGGCATGGCGCTTCCTGAAATTCGTGTGGAGGAGACAGCCTGCAGATATGTGTTAGTCATATCTGTGAATATATAGAGCAAGCACTCACGGACAACACAAAAAGAACTGATCTACAGGTGAGGGTTGAAGAGGGAGAAACAATTCCTCATAGCAAAAGGACAGTATGTTGCAGAATGTAGCAAAAAGACCAGTTTCTTCTGCAAAAAGGAACAAGAAATGGGGGCCCATAGAATATGGGACAATTCTTGAAGAGGTGTCGAGCTATTAGTTTCTCATGAAGGACTCTGCTGTATGGAGATAGACTTAAAATTTTAAAGTTTTATTTGTCCATGCCATGAAGGCAAATAAATGGAGTAGAAGTATAACTTCTTCCATTCTTAACTTCTACACAAGATGGTCGTAAATGGTTAACATCACCCACCTGCCACTTCAGCCTCGGGAAAGAACCCACTGAATAGGACCTACTGAATAGGAGGCTGTTTGGGCCTCACAGCCCCTCTGGATACTCGCTATACGGACTGTATGGAGATAAGTTTACTTCTGTGCATTAGAGCCTGGCATTCCTCTGAAGGACAAAACAAGATCTCTAATATTATGTCTAAATATCTGTGATAAAGTTGAATAGTTGTGGTGACACATAGGCCCACAGAGGACATGTCCATTGTACCGTGTTTACAGCACCTTGTTTGTTATATATACCTCTTGCTTTAACATTTAAAACTTTGAATTCTGGCCACAAACTTTGCTTGTGTGCTTTACACAATTATCACATTAAAAGACGATCCTTTTTCTAAATTGCCTTAACGGATCTATCTGTGAAATAGAAACACAGTATGTTGACTGTAGTATTGGGACTGAATTTTTCTATCTACCTCGTATTTGGACGTATCTTGTAAATTAATAGGTTAACATAGGTATAACCGCGGTGGCACAGTGGTTAAGATGCCGTGCTACATATCGAAAGGTCGCTGGTTCGATCCCAGCTGGTGTCTTTGGAATTTTTCATTGACATAAAATCCTTCCGATCGCACTATGGTCCTGGGGTCGACACAATCTCTAACAGAGCATTTTCTGTAGGTAAAGGCGGGCGGTGCGTAAGGCTGACAACCTTACCACCATCCTGTGCCGTTGTCATGAAATCTGCGAACCTTAACTTCCTGGAACCCTCTGAGCCACTCCGGACCCGTAACGGGACTGCTTTACATTTTACATAGGTGTAACTTTACATCTTACAAAACCGCAAAAGTATGACACAATATATTGATGACCGGATAAATCACTCGAAATAAATTGAGCTACGGCAATAAAATATTACAAAATGTGGGTTTATTAAAACGATCAAAAACTGTGTACTACCAAAGGTTTTATTAATTTGAAATCTAATGTAATACACATAATGACACTGTCATATTACAAAACACTGTCTACCTAACCGGCACTTTCAGTAGAAGGAGTTATGTGCGATATATTGATGTTTGTGTTCAAGTACTCTTTGCGGGAAATAAAAATGATTTGAGAATTCTTTCAAGTGAGCTCAAAACACCTTACTTAAGCTCTCATTTAAAGATATATTTTAATTAAATGTGCCTACTTTTGTGCGTGTTTGTTTAACCCTTTAAAAGCCGAATTAAATCCCATCTGCCATTTGCTGGCATTATTAGGAGCTCACCATAATCTCCACGTTAGCAGGATAAGGGTTAAGGCGAGAGAAGCCTTAATTTAAGATACCACTGAGAATAACAGCATTTGGAAACCTTCGTGTACATTCAGAAGAACTTGTGGTTCATGCATATGTCTGAGGTGTAAATAGAGCGCAAAAATTCTTCTTTCATTACTTCCAAAACTGAAAAACTATTGATGCCAACTATGAAAAACTACTCAATTTTGTGGGCAATTCAAAACTTCACGCAATGGAATAAGGTATGTTCAGAGAGTGGGAAATTTACCCTCATTTGCATTGAGAGAAATTTGGAGACTGCAGTACGAGATATAAACATTTGTTTAGTATTGCATGGAATGTTATAACATGGCTGTAGAAAGAGTACGTACGTGAACGAGGCATGAAAGTTTGTATATTTTTTTTATATTTACTTCCGTTGTTATGTGACTGTAGTACAGTGAAATCTTCTCTGTATTCTTGCTCAGTCGATGAAAGCCTTGTACGCCTACAACAACTCCCTGGGGCCATACATTCTTGGTCCCTTTGATATTCTAATGTAGGCTGTTATTCACAGTAAACAGCGTGTCTTTGTGCAAGGAAAAAAAACGTGTTTATCTTACAATACATATTGTAAAGGGATGTTAAATTTACAAAGCCTATGTTTATTACCAACAAATAACACGAGTTAAAGTACCGGATTTTTACTCTTACATGCTGCGGTACCTTCTAACTAGTGCAATTAGTTGGTACTAAAGATATAATATTGTTTGTCTATTGAGCGGAAATGTAGACTATTAAGTTTATCTTTAATTTGAAACAGTAGCACATTGACTACGTTACGTAACAATCGCGCGTTTCTTGTTTTTGTTGATATAGCTAGGAAACTCCAGACTTGTATATTATTATGCAATGGATATATTCAAGGCTCATTGCAATGTACATTAAAAACTACAGTTTTAACGCGTGTTATCCCAGTTGTGGTCCGAAAATACATAATAAAGGAATATATTTGCTCAATACACAACTATAATGTACCAAGTTTATATTGCAATCTACAGTTGCTATATTATAGTTGCGAATTGACGGATTGTATTCTTTCATTGTGTATTAAAATTTATTCAAGTGTCAGCCTTAAGAGTCCTTGTAATGAAACACTGCAATTTGTAGATGCATGAATTTTCCCTGTCATGATGACAGAAGCAACTAATGAGGCAAAAAGGAAAAGTAGCATTCACTAAAGAAATGAGAAGTGTGTAGAAAATTTTGGTCTAAAATTCTGAAAGTGTGGGACTTCCAGTGAGATAATATTAAACAGCCCTTATAGAAATAGAATGGGAGGATGTGTTTGGATAAAGGTAAAAACTATAGTAGATCTCTGTCAGCAATGTCAAGGACCTCCGATTTTTCGAAATATCGGAATTTTTCTCTATGCCTTTCCCATTTTAAAAGGTCAGGTATTCCAACAAGAATGTATTCTTCTTGGAAAGCTTATACCTTGAAGATTGAACTGATAAAATGTCCCGAAACATCGATAGATAAGTATCAACATACGCTTCGTAATATGGCAAAAGAACAAAGGCCCCAACTACACTGCAGTGGTGGCCTGAAATCTCACGATTTCCGAACAGCTGAAGAAATACCAACTTCCCCAAAGAAACTCCGCTCTGAGGAGGAGTTTAGTTAATTGAAGTATGTTGCACTGCAGGAAGGAGCGCCGTAGCGGTCTTCTGTCCCTCACTTTGAGCTTAATGTGGCGTTAGTCCTCCTTACCGCTTCGACAATTTTTATTTAGAGTCTAAAGTCCACGTTTATTGTTTCCAAAACAATCTGCAGTTCAACAGACAGAAACCAACACTAACAAAAGAAAATAAATTTGAAACAACGTGGAAATAAAAAAGGAAAAAAAAAGGACGTGGAAAACGAGAAAACACACAGCGGTTTGCCGCTCTCTCTTTGCCTTGTTTGTAACTTCAATTCGGGACGCGTGGGTGTGGTCACAAATACCAACCCCACTCCTCATCACATTGGGACTAGCACCCCACCCGCACACACATGCAATTTTTCATAGAAGGTAACGTTAGGGTCCAGCCCTCCGACGCAGGGAAAACTGGAGCGTTCTGTAAAGAGGGATATCCTGCAATGCGTTCAAACCAGATGTTCCAGATCTATATAAAAAGTATTTTCCGATTGGATAGAATTGTAAGATCTGCCCTTCCCTGTGCCGTAACTAACACATAACTTTATGGGACAGCGTTTATCATCAGATCAAGAAATTTCCTAAATTTTAGGGACCAAAACCTTATTATCCTTATCACAAAAACCAGCCAGAAATCCTTAACCATAATCCCTCGTCCGATTCAACATCTACTTTAATGCTATGCTTTCTTGTATTCCTAAGTAATCTAAGTGGTCTTTTTGTGATTATCCGACGACGGATTTGACGAATTTTGCACTTCTGCCACATATTCTACATGTTCAGCCACTCTCAACATACACGCTGACCTCTTCGACAAGGTTGTTGCCTCGGTCTAGATTTGTCCGTAAGTGAGACATCGGAGAGCCACGTTTATTACAGGCATTCCTATAACCGAATTCACCTATATTCGCTGGTGCATTACTACTGGATTGCAGCCAACCACTTCGGTCCGACGTTGTCTTTCGTTGGAATCACGTGAATTTTGCAAGAGCACTTAGCATTTCGACATTTCTCTGTGTCAGTCTGTAACAAACTGTGTTTTCAGAAAGGCGCGGAAGACCTCACTGTGACATTCACATGAATCTAGCGGGTAATGATTGATTCCTTTATAGTGTTGGAAGGCGTCATCATTGTTCAAGCTTCCACGAGAAGGGTGTCAAAATTTCATTATTACGTATTTGGCATTTGCGGTGCCTTGAGTTCAAGGGTAGTGGTGATAGGCGTTCGCTGTTGCACCCTCCGATGAATTATGATTGCTTCGATTTAGGTATTAGTGAAGCTTCATTGTTCGTTCCCTAGGCAGTTGCTTACAGTGGTGATTAAAATTGTGTACTGGGCTGAACTTACATCCTGTGTGACACATTCTCGAAATGACACGTTTTCAGACGCTTTTCTCAAAATTGTGAAAAGCGACTATTAGTTTCCTCATGTTTTTCTGTCTGTCTGTCTGTCTGCCTGTCTGTGTGTTTGTCCGCATGGAATAACTCGGCTTCCACTGGACAGATTTTCATTAAACACGTTATCTTAATATTTTTCGAGAATCCGTCCAGAAGAATCGAGGTTCATTAAAAACTGACATAAAAAACGGGTACTTGACATGAAGAACAATATATATCTTTTAATAATATCTCACTCCTTTCTTCTTATAATGATAAATGTTTCAGACAGAATTTATAGAGGAAATCAAAACACGCATTTTATGTACGGTAAAATTTTCTGAAAATTGTGCCCCTTATGAGATCATGTGGAAAAACATGGCAGAGCCACACAAGCCACAGACGACAATATGGCGCATCCGCATTACATGCTGGATAAACAAAGCTACTGACGCACCCTGAGAATATATAATACTTATTGCTTTCTACGGCAATAATGGTTACAGGTATGCGTATGAACTTTAGATTATACGTACAGTATATTGCTTGTTTGGTTTAAGTTTATTGACAATACTGACGTGAAGAATATGTCTTACGCCTGAAGCTTATTCTTTTTTGTGCAGATGGCTTCGAAGCAGAAGATGGCGGCAGCAATATCTTCATTTCACTCGTCTCAAAACCTTCTTAATTCCCCAATCCACGGTCAAGACACTTTCCTCAAGCCCCCGTTCTCAGATAGTTTAAATCGGTGTGTTGCACTTAACACGCGAAGCCAAGTTTGACACCCACAAACAACACAAGATTTAGAGCTTTTATGGGGTTTATTATAATATCTGCTTTTGTAAATATGAAAATAAAGAATAAATATTATAAATTTAATCATAATAAGCATTCACCGATCTTAATATTCTCTTAATTTCAATAAAAATATATCTTTTTTAGGTTGATTGCTTTATACTACAGTATGCACCGGGCAATTCCGGGAGGTAAAGCGGCCGGGGCGTGGTGCTGAACTTCAAACCTCCCCCCCCCCACCTAATGCCGAGGTTATAGAAATAGTAGAGCTATACTTTTAGTCCTTCCTTGTGTCTTTGTGGCAGGGTATAGGCTAAACTTAGTGTTGTTATTTTTAAAATAGTCTTAAATTTACCGTCGCTGCTAAGTTGGTAACCATCATGAACCACTGGTTTGGGCGTTTAAATACGACAGTGTAAAGAGCTATTCTTACAATAAAAGCCAACAAGATACACCTTTTCTCAACTTTATTTTGGTAAAGAACTCTACATGTTTCGGACAGATTTACTGTCCATCCTGACCTCGCTAGCAGACAGTCAACATCACTAGTATGACAAATACCAATTGCTGTGAATACAGTATTAAGACTCCTGATGATGAACAATAAGTCTGTCCGGAACATGTAGAGTTCTTTACCAAAATAAAGTTGAGATGTAGTGCATCTTTTTGTCTTTTATCATAAGAATATATCACGATGCACGGTCCTATGAATGTCAAATTCGGATGTCAAAGTGTTAAGAGCCTTATGAATTTCCACAGCAAGACTCTTTGTGTGTTACATAAAATTTCGCAAGCCAAATTGAGCCATTCTTCCGTGTTCTCAGGCTTCAGCTTCGAAGCTGATGAGCCCTGAACTTTTCTGGAATATTACGCAGCGTATGTTGGAAATTCCTTACGGACGTTTCGGGACGACCTACCGGTCCATATCTTTGAGGGTCAATACCGATAGGTTGTCCCGAAAAGTCGTTAAGGAATTGCCACCAAACGCTGCGTAATATCCCAGAAGAGAGCACATCTCACGTGCTGCTCCTTGTTCTGCTGTCTCATTGAACAGACTCACACCATCCGTTACTCCGTCACGGACCGTCACCGTTCAGCTGTAATTTATCAGGTGTAATCAAACGGAGATGGTCACATTAACATGAACGTCAGGGTTACGCCATAATTCCGTTCTTCTCCGTTGCAGTGAACGGAAGACCACTCTGACGGATTGTTGATGGAACAGAATGGAACCGTGATGGATAAAGTAAATCGACCCTTACCCATCCTACTTCGTTAGCCATCGTATCACAGTTTCTCCCCCATAATACCCTCTTTCTCCTTTACTTACATGGTATAGGTAACTATCACTCAAGACATTCCTTTAGAGGAGAGTAGCAACGAATAATATCGGCAGTTACTCCAACCTTTTCCCAGAACTGCTCTTTCGAAATGAAGTCTCGCACACAAAGATTGGTTATTTATAATTACACAAAAATGTGAAAATTGCTTACATGTGCCTACGAATAATGTGAGTGTAAAGAATATACACAAAGTAAGATGATCAAGTAGCTATATTAACCTACTGGCAACAGGAATTTCTTATATACAGGGTTATTCCAAATGATTGTAGGGGTTTTAACAACTTGTCATACTCGTTCTCCAGATGCAACCCCATGTGATTTCTTTCTATGGGATTACGTCAAGGATCAGGTTTATGTTCCTCCTCTTCCCGCAAATGTCACGGAACTGAAGGTACGAATCAGAACCGCCACAGAAACCGTCACCGCTGACATGCCACAAACAGTTTGGAACGAACTCGATTACCGTGTTGATGTATGTAGAATCACAAAGAGTTCAAATATAGAGCACCTGTAAGGTATGTAACAAAAACTTTCAGTGTTGTTCTATTAAATAAAAAATACATAAGCTCCTATCTCAAGTGTATTATGTATGACAAGTTGTTAAAACCCCGACAATCATTTCGAAAAACCCTCTATATTTAATTTTATTTACAGTTCAAATAACATCGCTGTCAGACTCAGACTACATATTGTATAATAATGGAATGCTTACTGATTAATAAATTTGAAAATAAAAGACCGTAGATCATAGTCAGTAGTTTCCTTCCTGTAATTTGCCCTACTACCTGCCAAAGCAGCGATCAGAATATCGTAGGCAGTACAGCAACTCGCTGAGTGCTATACGGTCCGGGGATCGAATCGCGACGGAGGAGAGTTTTTTCGTGGCTGTTCAGAGCGGCCCCGAAATCAACCAAGCCTTCTTTAAAATGATTACCTATTCTTTCGTGGGTGTTTGCGTCCATAGTTTGATGCCGATCACCCACCACATTCTGGTGCTAAGGTTGCCAATGGGTAGGAATTTTATCTCTGCCTTCCATGTGGGTCTGTTTTGGTGTGTCATGGAGTAACTTTACCCTTATTTTTCAAAACGTATTAAGATTTCCAGCTAACTAACCTGGTTTCTATGTTGAGATTTAAAATTAGGTCTCCCCAAACATGAATCAAGAGTGTACCTGATTCAAAAAAGGTGGTCTAAAGGGGCAAATAGTAAATGCAATCATGCCATACGCTACAACCGAATGATTGCATGCTCCGAATTAGGAAACTGCAGAAAACTGCATTTTACAGCTTTAAAAATATTGCACTAGAAATATTGAAGCAATTTAATGGGCCGTTACGTTCGGGTGAAATACAGCGTTGCATACCCACTCTCCTGAGACAATGTAGGCGTAAATCAAATTGTGTACTTTCAGACAAACCTGGTTGTTTTTCCTCCCTCACATTTAGTCAAATTACGTGGTTTACAGCCTGTGTGTGAAGTAATTATGTCACGTTTGGTACAGAAATGAGGAAAACATGCTGGCGAGAAGAACAATTGTTACAGGGCCTTAAGCAGGTTCCCTAATTGAACACAATTTGTTAATGTAGAGCCGTAAGCAACATCATTTGCTTTCTTATTACAGAGTTTATTGCATATTGATACAGAAAGAATGTTTTTGAGTTGGATCCTGTTTTAGAGTGAGACGAATAGCTCAGTCGGTATAGCGAATGACTACGGACTGGACGGTAAAAGTAAGTAAAGTGCGTCCTTGTATAGGCACTGAGGCTCTGTACAGGCTGCACGGACCATAGGGAAAGTAGAGGTATAGTTCTACTTTTTCTTGACTACGGCACTAGAAGGGGGTGAGGGTTCAACGTCACGCCCCGGCCGCTCTTTACCCCCGGGAAAGACCCTGTACTCATTGTACAGGAGGCTACGGGCTGGACGGTCCGGGATCGAGATTTTCCGCCCGTCCAGACCGGCCCTGGGGCCCACCCAGCCTCCTGTAAAAGGGGTACGGGCTCTTTCCCGGAGATGAAGTTCGGCCGGGGCGTGCTGCTGACCACTCACCCCTTCTAGTGCCGCGGTCATGGAAGAGTAGAGCTATACCTCTACCCAACCTCTGAGTCACACCGGGCCTGTAACGGGATCACTTTACCTTTACATTTGATCCTCTTTTAGAGGTTTTACATCGTGTGTAAATGTGATATCTTGCGAAAGATTCAGAAAAATACACTGTCGCCATTCTCAAGGTCGATTTTGAAGAATGAAAATATGATGCCATATTTAAGACTGTCCGATCCTACGATTTCCACGGTAGAGAGATTACCGGTGCTTGCTCCTGGCCAATAGGGTCGGTGGAAGTAAACAGGTACAAAACTGTCCCTCCTGGACCAGACGAGAACAACACTTTGCGCCGAGAGTATGGCATATCAGTTTTTATTCACACTGCCAGAAACTCTGTTAACAATGTAAATATTAACAACAAATCACCATACTACCTTAAACATCATTTATTAAACCATTTCTCTGCTCTTTACACTCTAAAAAAGGTAAACATGTGCCTTGCTTAATACAGCATCATGTCATGAGAACGTATGGAATGATGAAGCTGTATCTTGACACGTTATTAATATAGATGTAGGTAAACTGTTAGCTTCACGTCCCATTCGTTTTATCGTGGGAAGGGAGCCACCAGTATTCGTCAAATATGAAACTGATTGATTTCCAGATCTCGTTCGGATAATGTGAAGAAAGAACAATTTCTGCACCTGCTGCGAGTCAAACTCCTAGTACGTAGTTTCGTCATTCTAAAGGCCAAATTATGTTAGGACAATTTTTCGACAGTGGTACTTGTAGTAGTGCAGTTACGGACAAAAACATACACCAGCACAAAGAATTGTAGTGAATTGTGATATTTAATTAAATAAATATTTAGGGATCCTCTAAAACAAAAGATCTTATGTTCAGATCCATTTGAATAAGTACAAATTCACAGCAAACCTGAATTTCCCCCCCCCCCTCCTATGGCGCAACAGTCACTAGGGAGCAGCTGTCTGCTCTTTATAGGGCTTGAAGTTCACTGTCATTTGTCACACCACAAGCGGTAGGAGCCTTCGGACTGGTGATCAGCCCGACGCAGAGAACTTTACTGAAAACACACAACACTCACAAGAGACAGACGTACATGTTTCTGGTGGGATTTGAACCCACAATCACAGCAAGTGAGCGGCCGCAGACCTATGCCTTAGACCTCGCAGTCACAGTGTTGGACAAACCTCAAATAATGTGAAATGCCAAATTGACTCAAACGATAATTTTATTGATGAATTCTTAGCTCGACATATTTCGGGTACATACGCTCATCATCAGGAGCATTAGATGTTGAGTTGCAGCATATGGTTTTCTGCACCGAGTTTTTGGATGGGTGGTGGTCTTGAGAGCCGCTGCGTAGGTCATGTGTACGGTGCGGTTGGTGCAGGGCACCATCCTCACTGTAAACACGATTTAAGCAGCGGTTCTCAAGACCATCACCCATCCAAAAACTCGGTGCAGAAAACCATATGCTGCAACTCAACATCTAATGCTCCTGATAATGGACGTATGTACCCGAAACATGTCGAGCTAAGAATACACCAATAAAATTTACTTGTTGCACCAAGTTGGCATTCCACATTATTTCATGAGGAAGATGCACGGTCAAACACCCCTCAAACCACAAATAATATGAAACGACATTAATAAAAATTTAATTTTAATTCCAGTGTTTACAACAATAAACGTTTCATTTTATACATGCTCTGAAAAAAATAGGGAGATGAAGTAGCTCAGTCAGTATAGTGACTAGATCACAAATCAGACGACCAAGTTACCGAGGCTGAGAAGGTGTAGGAAATTATGTATACAGGAACTCCTAAATAATCCTTCACAGTGTGGGTCTTGATTAAGCAGAGGGAAAGATTTGCCGTTTGTCGGCTGTTATTAAGGGATGTTGTAACTGACTTTTTAACCTTGTTTCAATTGAATATTATTGGCAGATCAGGTAGATACTTGTAGATTATTAGAAAGGAAATAAAAACTCTTGATATAGAGACACTATCATATGTTAATAGTATATAGTGTGGGTGGTAGATGAACGAAACTTGGGTATAGGCCATTGATGCAATGATACTGAGGTGAAAAATCTAAGAACTCGTAAAGAATCCTGTTCCAGTGCCCCCTTTTCCATCAAAATAATCAAAAGAACAGACCCGAAATCCCAGGGCGAATCCAGGTTTTGTGTGGGCCTAAGACTTATATATCTTTTGGGGCCTTGTGTAAGAAAAAAATACAAAATTACGAATACAAATTTAGGTACAAAAGTGAATATTATTTAAAATAAGACAAGAAATTCCAACAAAATACAAACTTAAAGAGCATGACAAATAATGCAAACATCACAACGTCTAAAAAAAATATCACAACACTTTTAATTAACTGCATGACACATCTCTATATTACTTTTTCAAACAATTTTTGTTTGCATACTCTTTGATCGCCTATTCATACGACAACGATTTTTTTAATATTTATTTCTAGAGAAAGAACAGAATAATAATTCAGTCTTTCTTATAGCAAGATTGAGGGATTTTTTTTATTATTTATAGTTTACAAAAGTTTCTTTCCGTTTCACAACTCGGTATTGGCAATGTTATATAAATATTTAGAATTGTTGTCAAATTTGGGGAAAGGCTATCAATTTTCCTTTATATAAAATCCAGCAAGATTTCAGGGAATTTCTAGGGCATTGTTAGGGCCCCTTCCAGAGCCCTGGAAGGGGCCCTTGTAATTAAGTTACCCTGAAGCTTAAGCTTCCACACCTTCACAGAATATCCGCCCCTACCGAAATTGAATACGGACCTCCGAAAATTTTATGATTAACCGCGGCCTTATGGCAGCCTAAATACTTCCTTTTAAAACCCACATTTTTCATTAAAGGGAAAGATAAGATATTTTCTACACTTGTCGTGCAGTGGACTTGTACTGAGCTCAACAGAACGCCATTGGAGTCAGTTTTGCTTTATTACCATTAGGCATTCTTATAATCGCCAAATATTTTTCGCCTATATTTTACTGTATGTGTTTAATGTGTTTTTACATGCAAAAACTGCATTTCTTCATGAAGGTACATAAAAATGTTTTATGCACTTCTTGCTATAAGTTTTCTCCCTGTAGATGACACCGAAAGGACCAACACAAATGCGAGATTATAACAGTACGTAATAGGAATACAGCAAAACTGAATATATGCGCATTTTTGTTGGACTTTGATATAGGAAAGATAAATATTTGTGGTTATAAATAAAAATACCGTATTGTATGAAACTTAAGGTCTAAAATGCTTGAGGACTCACTCGCCGGATTGTTACAACACAGAACCAGGTTCGGTCGCATGATAGTCGGTAGAAGATTTGTGTTGGACGAAGTAACAGCGGTGTGCGCTTCTCTCCGAACATTTCGGTCTTCCCCTGCCAACAATTCCACAAATGCTACACGTGCATCGATCAACAGAGGATCGCACAATAGGCACATTTGTGTCTGCCGTACCAAGGGACTCTGCATCACCCCACTTCCACACACTAAAAATGCAGATAAAATTCGGCTCTCTGTTGCCATACTTGTGACTTTCATAATGTATACAACACATACATGGTAACCAGACAGTACCGTACTTTAGTCGCACATATTGAGTCGCACGAAATGTTTCTCATTTCTCATTTCAGCACCAAGACACTTCACTTGAAACTGTAAAATCACGTCGCCATAAAGTAAGGAAGAAAATAAATGTTCGCTTTTTACAGTTATATTATATTATATTATATTATATTATATTATATTATACTATATTATATTATATTATATTCCGAGGAAAATATTTAATATAAAATGTCGCCAATTTCTTCAAAGAACGCAGAAAATGTCATTATATAGTTCTTCTATTGCTATTCCTGTATTTTCTTAGAGGGACTGACTGAAGAAACCCATCAAATATGTGAGCCAGTAACGCAGTGGAACGTACAGAGATTGCCTGACTGTTTTGAAGGAAATAATTCTGATGATGCCGCGAAAGATACTGAAGCCTTTGGATAGTGAAGGATTTATCAGGTTTATCAGGAACTCAATAAAGACTCCACTCTTTAGAATAAACTGCAGTAGAAGACAACTCTGCACTTAATTTATCCCATTGTACATCCATTTATATATTTCGTTGTTTGCTTCACAACAGGTTCATAGCTGCTTCCAAAGCGAGTTCTACACACAGTAAGATCTATATTCACCTCTTTCAATTTCCAGTACCCTCTCGCCTCCGTAAGTTCATCCTGTAGCTGCTTACATCTTCTTCATCGTCCTCCCGTCACGTCTATCCTTCCATCTATCTCTCATTCAATAGCATGTTTTAGAAGGTAGATATGACGTACATTAAATACCACCTTATAAATAATGAAGAAAAATAATCATCCGATATGATAAAAGCGATCAGCCAGGTAGCATACCATGTGAAACCTGTCAGAACCTATCCTACTATTTTAACATGTAAAATTCTTCCTGTACCCCAACAAGCATCCGTCCATGAAAGTCTACGAGAGAACAGAAGTATAGTTCACGTGCATTGACTTTCCGTACTAGATGGAGATGAATCCACTGTAAGACACGGCTGCTGTAACCGCAGGAAAATGTCGGCAGGTAGAAATCGCGCAAGAGGCTGTGTAGACCCCATGACATTTATGGATGCTGCAGGGAATAGAAACACACTACTGTGCCGAGAACCGAAACCCAATATCCCTCCCGTTTAGTACGTGAAGTAGTGAAAATATAGACAATAGGGAGAACATTTTTGAATTGTTCAATTTTAATTAATTTAATATTTTCTTTTTCCAGTCTTACCGCCGAGCACTGCAAAATTCTGAACGTAGTACTCTCATTAATGTACTTCGACTGTACATTCACCATACAGTTATACAGAACACTGGATAAAGTTAAACATAACAAGAATATCAAAATCTATCATTTTTCATCCCTTTGTTAATGCCTTCATGTATTTCCCCGGTTCACCTCGCCGTTCATCATGCAACCCAGTACAAACAAAAAAGAAACTGCACTGAGCAGACCAATTTATACCCTCGCCATTCCACAAGTTTAAAATCGGGGGCGATAAAATTTAGGTCATTCGAATAAACTAACAAAAGAGTCTGGTGGTGCTGCAGGGATGGGAACTGGCCCGCAGAAGATGACGCTGATCTAGTGATAGCAATCCTGAAGATCAGAATTTACTTCTTTACAAACTGTGTGCATGCTGACGGCAATGCCTGGTTCTGCAGTCTGGCAGTTAATTTTAATAAAATCAGTTTAGTACCATCAGCAACCACAACGCAGCTGACAAACCTACGAAGTTTCTTAAGTTAAGAAGCGTTAGGTAGAGGGTAGATCCATCACTCGACAAGGTACCCTAAAACTGTGCTTTACTACGTGCGCTGCCCTGGCATAATAGTACTTCTGGTACCGCCGTTTATGCTGCAGGAATTCTGCCTTAAATTGTGTATGAATATTTGCTGCTAAACATAACATCTGATGTGTGGTTGACCGTGCATCGTAATTCAGTATGGATAAGAAACCAACTAGATGTCACTTTTGTGTTATCCTTTATTTCTCCTTTACAAGTTGCTCAACATGTTTCGGGCAATCATGTGCCCATCTTCAGGAGCTGACGACTGCGTTGTGTTATCGCCACGTGTTGGTATTGTGCCGTGGCTGCAGGAAGGCTGTCAGAACCGGTTAGCAGGTAGTGTGTCTATTGAGGAGTTCGTAGCACGTTGTGCTACACAAAAGTGTCATCAAGTTGGTTTCTTATCCATACTAACCAAAAGACATTCCATCTTCAGGCCCAACAATTTTACTGCAAGCGATTATATTCCTACACCAGTGATTCCCATAATATCGGTACAGCCACTTCGCTCCATCGTGGCCTGATCGGCCACGTTGGAGCGAAGTGGCTCTACCGATATTATGACCTGTACCGGAGGCTGCGGTTACAGATTTTAGTACTTCTGATGATGGGTGCTGTGACACCCGAAACATGTAGAATGACTTTGCAGTAAATACATATCTGCATACTGTTGCATCTGGTTTGACTTTTATTAACATTGAATTAAGATGCACGGAACCATGAGCTTAAAAAATTAAACCATAAGTAAACTTTAAAGTAGGTATTACAGAAACGTATCAATGGAACCCCCGGGAACTGGTCGCGGATCCCTTGAGATACGCAGAGCACACTTTGGGAACCACCGTTCTAAATTATTCGATGCAGAATTAACGCTGCAGTTGATCCAGCCTCGTTAAGTCAGTTAGGTATTCCTATCAATACATGCAAGCAACGTATTACAGCCCATCAAATTACTGTACACAGATTTCCAGCCACCTTTATTTCTGCATTCCACCAGGTTTCCTTATCGTCGATAACTTCCAGTGGTTACCCACAGTCCAGAGCCCTAAGCAGTAATATACGTAAAACGGATTCACGTTGACCAACACCCACATTCGCCTTCCAGTCCATTTCCTCTGGTCCTATGCAAATTATTACTTTAAGTTTGTGCACTTCAAGTCGGGAAGGGGGGGGGGGGTTCACCGTGCTACAAGACTATACGCAGTGACGTTTACAAGGATATTTCCTTGTTATGTAAACATACGTATTGAGATAAAACACTCTTCTTCTTTTGTATATGTTCAGTACATATTTATCGGAACCGTTCCTGCAGATATTCAGTACGGAAATACAAGGGTCCAGTCACGTCAGTACAGTAATGCATAAGCTTCTGAAGCATTTATCCTTTTGTTAAGATTAGTGAAGATAAATAAGCATAACTTGCTTCCGTGGAATTCTTGGAATGGAAGAATGAATTTTCATATGCCTATGAAAACTCGAAATAGGAAAGCGTCATTTCCTTACAGAATAACAGGGAACAAGGAAGAAGAAACAACAGAGGAATGTCAGAGAAAAAGGAAGAAAAGAGAAAAGAAAGCCGAGAGAATATTTATTATTATTTAAATGCCTAACACAGTGCTTAAGAGGATAAAAATACATTTGTATTGAAACGAGCAGATGGGCGTACCATAGAAGGAATCCTATTTGTGTAGTCAGAATAGGAATATATTAGGGACACAATCGAGTGACACAATGGAAAGAATGTCTTAAAGGATTTAAAGAGTATGCATTCCATACAGAAAGATGTAACCAGCCCGCTTGCGTTTCAGAGAACTAGCACTCTTACACACCCGCTTATAGCACAAACAGATATACCAGCGACGCCTGACAAAGACCTGTCAGTTAGATTCGGGAAAGTCATTGTACGGAATCCTGTGAGAGAGACAAGTTCTTCAAGATGGATGCGACAGCCACTTTCTGAAAGCGTCACTCTCAAACAATAAGAAAATATTGCGATGCCTCTCTAGGGGTATAATACTGTTGTTTATTTTGTGTTTCTCCTGAAATACAAATGTATAACACTAAGCCAGCTCACCTTTCTTTCTAAATTTCTCTAATGCGAAAGTAATAAAATCAGAAACTTACCAAGGTTTTTTCCGCAAGCTTCCTTCGTTGCTTGATATCACTATTAAAGTCAAGATAAAGCATATAAACTCGGACTACGAAATAATATCCCGGTTGTCACTATTACAATTCACACTTATTTTCGTTGGTTTTAAAATCGGGTAAAGCACTACAAGATAATATTAATTTATTAAACTACAGTGCCTCGATTATTCGAGAGATTTTTATCATGTCTGAATGTTCTAGGGTGGTCATCATTTCTGTTCGTCGATTTACCGAAACATTCCTAAAATCTTCTACACGCCATTGTCCTGGCAGTTGATTAGATTTAGACTAACATTTTATTGATCACACAGGATGTATCTTTCATTACAGAGAAGAACATGACAGCCATATCACACAGGCGGCCTGCATCCGCTGCAACACCCAATCACAGCTCCCGTGCTACAGTCTGCGTCTGATGAAGTTCTGTTTATGCGATATCATGAGGCGAATATTCGGATGTAAGACAGAGGAAGAACAACAAAAAGTACAAAACGAGGACTCTGTAATTATACTGTGTCAGAGATTAATGAGATAAAATAAAGGTTTATATGAAGGGAGGGTGTGCAGCATGCATGGAAAGAATGAGAAATGCGCAAAAAACTTCGTTCTCCAAATTTAAGGCAAGGAAAAACATAGAAGACCTAGGAGTAAAAGGGAGATTAATACTAAAATTGAACTGAAAGATATACAATCCGGAGGGTGAGGGTTTGGACTGCATTAATTTCGGTAAGTATACGGTTTAGTGGCCGGCGTCTTTTGTTTTGGTAAATAACGTTAGTATTTCGATACGGGCGGCGAAAATCTTGACACGTGGGAGAATACTAGATCTTCAGTTACGATTCTGTTACAGACAGTAATTTAGGATCAAAGATTAGGATCCATTCACTTATATTTTCTCATCCTTTACATCAGTGGTTACCAACCTATGGGCCATGAACCCTCGGGTTCGATATGGATATTCCAAGAGGGCCGCGACATTTCTACAAGGGTGCCGAGAAACTACGCAGCAAACCTTGATCGTGCAGCCTGTGGTGCGTTTCGTCTGCTATAAGCTGTTATTGTTTCTTTTGTAATGAGTAACATGTAGATTCATATACAACGGTCCTGAGATTACGATAGGTCTGTCACTTTGTTATTCCTATACCAACGGAACCTACAGGCACAAATATCAGCATCTGGAAGTCCGCGGCTTGCGCTTTTGTTGATGAAGGTGTTGTTATATTCAAGAAGGTTGCGAATGTCTGCTTTCAGACATGACTTAACTGCGTACACCGAGATGTAACGCGTTAAGAAACTCTGCAATTCCCAAAGCTGTTTATTTCTTGTAATACATATTTTTGTTAGAATAAATGTCGGTTTTTCACACAACAGCATTTCCCCGTTGATAATTATAGACAAGGTTCTATTTGTTCTCTTTGCATTAGCAACTGTGTTTTTAAATATTACCTATGTGGATTTAATGTTCCAGATTGATTCACGTAATTTGAAGTTAAATACATCATAATTTACACGAGAGTGCAGACTGAATTAGGATTGTTGAAACAAAGACAGCCGGTAAACTGGTTTGTACCAAGTAATGGATTTTAAGTTTCCATAAAAATCTGGAAATTCTTGTCCCGCTAAGGGAGCAACTAGCCCCTCTAGTAAGGCTCTATGCACATCGGACTATAATAATGACGTCAGATCAGGAAGGAACTTACCCAGTGATCCAACTGATGCTGACTTCCGGTGATTGCTCCAGGGTAGGATGTGGTGGTAATAGTCGAGTTGAGTGAACACATGTCAGCAGGTCTGATACCTACCTGTAATCTACCTGTGGTTAGACTGTATTTTGTATCAGTGACAATTACCAGGCTTCTGCAACATTAAACTTAGCTTTGGTAACCCATATATCTGTTGTCACCCTTCGCTGCTTTGGTATTGTGCCGCCAGCGAGGGTTAGTGCGCTATCTCCCAACACCCTCCACTGCGTATTTAGAGAATAAAGATATTCTACACCCCATTCACAGGGGTTTATGTCTTATACTGTACCACCTCACTTACAGATTGCCATAGATATTTTCCTTTCACTACAGTTATTAATGTCGTTTTGTTAAAGGACAGCATAGAATACATTCTAACCTAAAAGGGACAAAGTAAGGATATGCCGCAAAAATCACAAAATGTGTAGTTGCGTCAACTGTGTTAATATTATGAGGTTGAAAATAGCAAAGAAAGATGAGATCGGTGGTGAATGTGGGGTGCATTAGGAAGATAGTAAGATGGTTACCGTTAGAAGATCTGAATAAAAGACACTCCCAGAAAAACTAAGCATAGATGGAAAGATACGACTAGAATGGATTTCAGAGTTAAATATGATACAATCTCTAAGGTTTGCTTGTTGAATTACCAGAATGTGAGGGCATGTACTGCAACTGTGTGGAGCAAAGAGAACGGTTGAGAATTCCCGGAACATGGAAATAATTTCCTTGTCACAAAACAAGAATCTACCAGGTTCATTACCCGTACTAAGACATGATACACTTAACTTCTTTCCTACGTAACTAACTAATTAGACAGAGAACAGTCTTCCTTGAGAAGCTAAGAGCGGCCCAATTCATTAAAAAATTATCTAACATTTATGGAGTCAATATCAGAGTGCGCACAAACTTCAACAGGTTGAGACGATCCTGTGGTTGCTGTTGGTTGTAATGTAGTTCACTAACTTTAGCGTCCCATGAAAGAGATTAAATTTCCTAAGAGGCTCAGCGATTATACGGTTGCCAAGGACTCTCCTCGATAGACTACGTCACTTAATTAGGTGATTATTTCACTTTGTAATACGTTACATTAAGTAATCCTTGTGTGCAGTGAAATATAAAGTATTGTGTCTGGTAGACAGAGGACACAGACGTATGACATGCTGGTTTGAACATACGCACGATGAGGGGTTTGCGAGTACTTACACGTGCCGCATGAAGTTATTGCAGAACATATAGCCAAATAGAACAGATACGAGCATGTACTCGAATCGTTGTGTTAAGGAAATAATAATAATATTATTATAATTGATAGACGATAAAAGTCCATATTATAAGTACACACCAGCCAGTGTACTGGAGAATGAAAATTTCAAGCTGTACTGGAATCGCAGCATACTTACGGACAAAACAATGCCTTTTAATCGACCTGATATAACTTTTATGAATAAGAAAACAAAGAATGCCTTTTTGATAGACATAGCTGTCCCAAATACACATAATCACGCCAAAACAATAACCGACAAACAAAACAAGTACCAAGAACTTTCGAATGAAATATGTGCTATGTGGAAGCAAAAGTCAGCACAAGTGATCCCGATAGTAATATCATCTGCGGGAGTAATTCCAAAGTCACTATCACAAAGTCTAACAAGACTTAACTTGTACCCGAATACATATATACAACTGCAAAAATCTGTAATTCTTGGCAAATGTTCAATTGTAAGAAACATTTTAAACTACAAATAAGACCACCGAGGTTAATCTTGTTGATTACTACAGCCTAGGATAGGTGAATATTTCCCAGCCAAACCTGAGAAGTGAGAAATTCGATGATGATGATGATAATAATAATAATAATAATAATCATCATCATTATCATCATCATCGCTTCAAAATATATTTCTTGTAGTTTCTTGTTAGAATGACTTGGTCCTGTATTGCTGTTAAAAAACCCTCTGTTTCGGCGAACAAATCCGCGTTTGTCAGCCATTTGTTCGACGCTTCTATGTCTACATATTGTTGGCTGAGGTCATACGGATGGCGGCCATGCAAGGCTTTTTGGGACCATTGTCTCTTGACTTTGTTATTATATTCTTCATCTGTGGGGAGTTCATTTGCATTTGCGTGGACTAAGTCCAGTGGTGTGCAACTGTCATCTGCCTTTACTACTGCAGCATGAAGAGATGACGTGACGTGTTTGTTTAAGAAGTATGTCTGAAGGAGTTTTACCCGTTTATCATGTCGAGTTATATCAATCAATAATCTGCCACCCATTTGCCGTGGTAGAGTAAGTCTTTCCTTTGCAGCACGGGGGTGGTGAAATCTATATCTCGTGAGTAACTTTTTTATTTTGGTTTGGAGGTTCTCTAAGTCTGTAGGTGTCCATTTCACTGTTCCGAAGCTAAACGTTAGTACTGGGGTCGCATAAGTATTGATAGCTTTTATCATATTTTTTTCCATTCAACTTTTTCGTTAATATGCTTTTTGTGCGATTTAATTGTTCTTCGCCTAGCTTCTGTTTCATTCGGGCATGCTTAATTTGTTTAGCTTGCATGTGGCCCAGGTATCTATACATGTCATCCTCGTTAATGGCTTCCATTGTGCCATCATCCTCCGTTGTGAAGTTTCTCATCTCTAGTTTCCCCTTTGCAACACATAATGTTTTGCACTTTTCAATCCCAAATACCATTTTAATGTCTCTTCAAAAAGTCTGAGTGAGCCGTAGAAGTTATTGTAGTTGATTGTTTGTAGCTGCATATAGTTTAATATCATCCATGTATAAAAGATGGTTCAATCGTTGCATTTCTTGGTTACCAGAGTGTATACCAAAACCATAGTTTGTTCTGTTGAGCAGATAAGAAAGGGGGTTTAGTGCAAGGCAAAACCATAACGGGCTTGGTATATTCCTCGCTGTATACGGATCGGGTCACTCATAATCCGATGATTTTTCACTTTGACTTGGAGGGTAATTGTACATTTATTCATCAGCTGTTGTAATGAGTTAATTATCTGTGGGTCTATTTTGTGTATTTGCAGTACGTGTATAAGCCAGCTGTGTGGCACTGAGTCAAAAGCCTTACGATAATCGCTGTATGCTATGTACAAGTTTCGGATATCTGTATGCGCCTGTTCCATTACTACCGAATCTATCATTACTTGTTCTTTACAGCCCTGGGAGTTTTTGATAAATCCTTTCTGTCCTTCTGCTAAGAGTTTGTTTGTGTCTAGATGCTTGTAAATCTTTTCAGCTATGCATGCTGTGTATATCTTGTAGATTGTGCAGATGCAAGTTATTGGCCTATATTTGGACGGATCCTGACAGTCTTGGCTTTTCGGTAGTAGGTATGTGATTCCTTGAACTAGAAAATCTGGAATGTTTCCGGCATCCTTCATGAATTGATTATAGTGATGTACTAAGTATGAATGAGTTGCAGTAAACCGCTTAATCCAGAAGTTGTTTATTCCATCTGGTCCCGGTGCCTTACAGTTAAGTGTTTTAGCAATCAGCCGAGATACTTGTTCTGTGGTTATTGGGCTATGTTCCATTGCTGTTTGCTCCTCTCTTATCCAGCTTGCTTTTAGATTATGTTTGACTGCGTTTCCCCAAGTGGACGCCCAGAAGGTTGTTAAAGCCTGTTTATCCGGCAGTGTGTCGTGGCAGTCGAGTCGTCTTTCACTTTTTAGGTTGCTATAGTAGGTTTTTACGTTGGTGGTAAAAAGCCTATTTTGTTGCTCTCTTCCATTTGCTTCTTTGTACCGCCTAAGCCGTTGTTATTTTATTATTATTATTATTATTATTATTATTAGCGAATAGAGGCTGTGGAAACTAGAGCAGAGTATGCAGAATATTTGTGTAACAGTTAAAGGCATTTTCAATACATCAGGCTACAGCACACAAAAACAAGACCATTACTGAACACTGAACCAAATGCGATGTAGAAGAAAGGAGTCGTGGCCTGATTAGAGATTAGAGGTTCGAACTTGTTTCCAGAGACTGGGTAATATCTGGAAGGGCCTCAGTCACGATATCAGGTCACCGGGTGGTGGAAAGAACCATTGCCCTCTCGAATACGAATGAAGACTGCTACACATTCGATAACAATATCCGGGATTCTCCGAACACTTTCACTACAAAACCCTGGTTTTTCAGTGTCTCGCCTTAACACACTAAAGAAATTGGTCTTTCGGTGTTCCGTCTTAACACTTATACTACAAACATTCCTGTTCAATGTCTTCTCGAAAAACTTCAATTAGAGAACACTGGTGTTTCTTTTTCTGCTCCAAACACTTTCCTAGAGGGCACTGGTTTATCAGTGTCTCCTCCTAACACAGTTTACGACACATGTGTTCCAGCTTCTTCTCTTAATACACTTCACGACGCTCGTGTCTCCTGTAAACACTTACACTAGAGGGCACTGTTGTATCAATGTCTCCTCCAAACACACACAGAGCACTGATGTCTCCTCAGAACACGCAGTATGTATTTTACTCATAATTAGTCTTCAATTAATTAATTACGTATCTAAGAATGTAGCTTCCTACAGTACGGTATAATTAAATCTCCTTCCTGCTTACTGTGGAGTTCTGAAGGGCCCCTCGGTTATGAATAGAAATCGGGTGAATACTTCTGGTTATTCCGTTACTACAGTTATGAAACATTTCTACGGGTCTTACAAAGCAAAAGCAATCTTTTGTAGGGCCTTTAGATTGAATATATTAAGTAGAAAAAGAGATGATAAAACATCTCGAAACAAAAGGAGCGCAGTATTTTATTGACTGTGTTGCTGGCACAAAGCCAACATCATTACATAACTATATCTTCCTTCTCTGCCAAGTGACCTTGCATTAGTGACGCTGTATCAGCTCACAGTCCCTTTCCACGACAAGCGAACGCATCATAATACTGGAAATCATAAGCAAAAATTAAGGGTATAAATCCCATTGCCGATCCCAGTGGTCACGTGTTCTAAGGCGTCGGTCTGTGGGCTCTCGCTTGCTGGAATTGCGGGTTCGAATCCCACCGGGACACTGATGTGCCTGTTGTGAATGCTGTGTGCTGTCAGATAGAGGTCTCTGGGACGGGTCGATTCCTCATCCAGAGTAATCCTACCGAGCGTGTGCGTGCACGTGTGTGTGTGTGTGTGTGTGTGTGTCAGTGACTTTGATCAAGCGCAACAATAACCCTGTGCACAGATAATGATAACCTATAAGATGTCATACTAAGAAAGAAAGAGAAAGAAATCTCATTACAATAAACACTACTAGTGTAATTGAATCGTCCAAAGCATCGTGGTAACGAAGTGCACCATCAGTCATAAAATTAATAGCTCTGAATTTTTTCCATGCAGGTCAATTATGTGTTTTACATGTATCCCAGTTTTAACTGAATGGAATCGGAAAAGTGAGATAAAACGACTTTCTCTTTTACTGCGAACGGTCAGGATATCAGCACGTGTAATCATAATGAGGCTTAGACTTTTATGTTGGTTAGCACTGCGCCTCTTTTTTGCGCAATCGGATCTTCACTTACCTGTGCCTGGGAACGACCGTCAGAATCATTCTCCCTGAAGATGTCAAATGTAACTCTCCCAGAATTTTGGTAAACATTGACTTTCTAAGCTGCCGTAAATGTCACAGAATTCCACATACACTGAATGCTACTTGCGGATTTCGAATGAGTGGAATATTTACGCTCCATAAATAAAGTAATACTTACTTTACGAGCATGTAAACTTGCACTAAAGTCTCTCTGATTTCGTTTCCACTCTTTCCAAGTTTAACAAGAAGTTTAATGTTCGTTCGCGGTTTTAATTCAAGCTCCGACATTCTCGCGGCGGCACACCAAAACACACTCAGACAAGCATAGATGCCACTCAGAAACAGACTGCCATAGATCAACAGCAACACAGCTGTGAAACGCTAATATGTCAACGTCATCAAACCATACTAAGGCTTTTGTCCAGTGCTGCCAAGGCAAGCACACGATGGCGAGTTCTCGAACTTAATTGTCCGACCACGTAGACTGCTCTGTTTTTAAAATCACTGCTTTCAGACTATCTTTAAAATAAGCTAGTGGGGTGAATCAGATTTGAAATATCTCTGTTCTCTTTAAAGCACACTGATTCCAAAAGAGAGCTTGTAACCCAGTTGTTCTACTCAAACTGTATCCCTTTGACAAATTGATCAAGTAAAACGCATGTTATTTTTCAGGAGTTATCAAGCTATCTAACGGAATGTGTGGGTGCGGCCAGTGTCTTGCAGAGTGTTTTGTATTCCCAAATATTTGAGACGAGAAATAGGAGTGAATGGAAAAATGGGTATAGAGGGCTGCATGTAGCCAGTGGTCTGTATCTATTTAAAATGGTCATCAGTGTAAGAAGAAAGCAGCAACAGCAATTGTCGTGCAGTGAGTGGAATGAAAACAACTTCTTCTCTTTTCTGGCCGGCCTACCCGCAACAAACAGGTCTACCAATCGGTTTTTATTCATGGATCCTAAACTACAAAGATAATATACCACTACCTCTTAATTTCGATAAGAAAAATTACATAAGTGGAGCTGTCTCGGGTACAAAAGTGAGTATTGTGAACGTGTTGAATTATGAGTTCCCAACAGCAATTTTATTAAAATATTCAGTGGTTTTCCTAGGGTCATAGGAATGCATTGATGGTAGCATCAGATAAAGTATTAATTCATTTTTAAAAACACATCATGTGGTGTCTAAATTGTTTTTTAAAAAGTCCATTATGTTTTCATCAATATGCCACGTAATAAAGCTCTTCTTTGTTACATTATTAGAGAACAGTAGAGCGTATTAGAGTGTAAGAGAGAGAGAGAGAGAGATAGAGATGTGCGATGGACGTGAAACAGACGTAAAAAGTTATGTTTTAAAACTTGAAGGAGTCGGACTACTTGAAAGAACTAAGCATTAGTGGAATGATAATATTAAACTGAATCTTAAAGACAAAGAATGTTCAAACGTTCTAACTTAACAGAGACCACTGGCGCACTCGTATATAGTACAAGGTCTTGTGCTGTAAATCTTTATTATTTCTTGACTTGCTAATCTTCTGCAATAGGACTCTTCCACGTGCGGTTAATAAAGACCAGTAACTAGTTACGTTTATGCACCCAGGTACTCTTTTATTTTCACTCGATGCGATTTTTTACATCAGAATTTTTTGCTTCATTTCCTGTTACTGATGTAAAAATTTTCATGCATAAATTCAACTTGTTGTCGCACAGTGCAGTAAAATTCTGTTTAAAAATGTCACAGAAATAATTTTAAACAATTCTTGACCATTCACTGATGATTCATTATGGTAATCAAACTAACAAGTGCATATGAAGGCGTGCATTTATTACACTACAGACTCCATAAACCTTCTACATGTTTCAGGCACATTTTTGGATATTTTCAGAGGAGTGTTTTTCGAAGGATATATTACAAGGGACATCTAAAGCAATGTACAAATATACAATGTAAAGTAGAGGGCTCAAAAGTCTATAGCGTAATAAATTCACATATCTCCTTATTGCTTTTATTCTCATAATGATTCTTCAGTGCTGTCGTGAAATATTTAAAATTGATAAATGCCCAACAGACAAAAGTTACACACGCCTGTTAAGAACACGAAGGAGAAATTACATAAAAGCACTGCCGCAAGGTACTTAATATTTTATATTTGTAAATTCGTTTTTATATTCTTTGTAATATATCATTCGAAAAACACCTCCCTGGAGAGGGCAGCCATAGGTGCTCGAAACATGGAGGCTTACGACGTCTATACGGTAACAAATTCACATATTTTCATAAGCACTTTTTGGTTTTATTCTCATAATACCGTAAAACTAATTCTGACAAAAAATACTTTTTTCTTTTTATGCTAGCTTCACAGATCTTATTTAAGATCACTGTCAGGGATGATGGTAGGAGAGTACCGAAAGGATCTACTGCAGCTCCATTTCTTAAAGAATCTCCAACATCTAGATGCTGGAGATTCTTAGAGATGGGTCTAGCCACGCATTTGTATAGATACTTGATAACTTCTAAACAGGGATCCTTCCATTTCCCTTTACCTATTAGTGAAGTACGATCCTTTTAGCGAAGCTACTAGCTCCTTACGTAATGCTGAAACCCTTTCCCAGTTTCTCGAAACCTAAAATTCCCTTACCCTCTCGGTATGTGCTCGCCATTTGCCCGAATTGTGATCTTGACAGACCAGTTAACGCTCTATGCGCATATTTCTTTAAAATTCTTTTTAATATTATCTCACTATCTACGTCAAAATATCAAGTGGTTTCTTACCCTCTGGTTTCCCCACGAAAATTCTGTATGCAATTCTCATCTCCTCCATAAGCGCCACATATCCCACCCACTCATTATTCTTGATTTCGCAGCCCGAATAATGCAGCAGGTGGCAGTTTTCATTCATAACGTTCATTTTTATGTAACTTAAGCAGCCTCAGAAAGAGCAAGAAACTGCGGGTGCTATTGTGTTCAGTCGGTGACGCCATTTACTAGGAACATGGATCTGCAGTTAGCTGTCCTCTGTGCGCTTTCCATAGTCATTAAACAAATGTCATTAATGACAACATTTTTTGGACAACCCATTCGTGCCAATATTTTGGCTAATGATTTCTTTTTGGTGGGGCTTTATAAAAAGCAGGGGATTTCAAACACATTCAGCAGACTTACGCAACCCCAAACTGAGGATTTATGAAGAAAACGATGTCAGATCACCTGTGATGTCCTCATCAAGGTAAACGTTACAAGCCAAGTCCATCAGTGCATCAATTTGCTGGACATTTCATATGTTTAAAAATTGACGTTGTTGTAATGTTCTTCAGTAATGGCAAACTTTTGTCCTTGACAATTCACATTTCTTTTAATAAATTTTAACAAATTATGATCGACCAGCTTATCTTTAAAATGATGAATTGAAGCTGCTCCATCGTGTTTGGTGACCAGTATAAGTAATGAAGTTAACTGCGCAGAATTTTCCAGTCCCTTGACAATTCTTCCCTTTCAGTTCCAAATATCTTCATAAGTAACACATTCTCGCAACCTCAACCTATGTTCTTTTGTGAATGTGAGAGAAAACACTTCACAGACATCTAAAAAAACAGACAAAATAATAGAACAAGATATTTAAATATTTGCTTTATCAATTCAAATTATATTCGCATATTACTCGTACGTACCTCGGAAAGCCTAGTTATAAATACGTACTTTCATACATTGTAATAACAGACATCTCATCTTGGCAGAGAATATATGCAACTGAGTGTACAATGTCTTGTGTTCCACTCTAAAGCACCTCGCAGAAATAATATTCGTCTTCTGAAGAATTTAAAATTTAATCAAGTTTAGGAAATGTATGAAAAGTGTAAGCAGTCTTGAGTGTTCTCTTCCTTATTGGCTGTCAATTTTCATTTCGTAAAGACAAACGCTTCATGCTTTCTTATGAATGATATTGAAAAGTTGGAGTGAAAGAAAAAAGAAGTCACTATCCTTCTGACTGGTGACACTTAATACACAACACGATAAGAAAAATTATGATATATAAAACTCTTGCCTCTTGTGCACATGTTACACACTTTTCTAGAAGCACGTGTCATTTCAATAAATAATTAAGAAGTGACATTTAATATGCTCAGGGTGGTACAGGTAGGCATTCATGCAAAGTGAACTTTCTTCTGCCTATTTTAATAACACTGAAGTTCGCTCCTTTGGCTCCAAACGATGCAAACGCTGCGACACAGCATGCTGGGTTCAATTTCCGAATGACGCAGTAAAGTATCGAAAAGTTTTGACCATTCTTGAACATCCTCTTAGAGTTTTCTTTCCGTTTGCTTTTACGTTTTGTAAGATTTTGGGTGAACAAATTAAATTCTGTATTTTGAATGCGGGGTTTGGAGATAGAACAGGAAATTTAATTCCATTGCCAAGTTTTAACAAAAAATTTAATAACTACCCTTATCAAATTATGATTATGTTCAGCAACGCTTCTTTTATTCAATACAGCCATAGAAATCTGGAAAAGTGTAGGAAAATTTTGCAACCTTTTTTAAAGAACGTGCCAAAAACCAGGCCTTAATTCATAGATTATGCAATAACCTTATTTCTTGCAGAGGACAAAACTTTATTTTCAGTTTGTACAAAAAGTTAATATTTAAGTAAGGCCGAGAATGAAGGCTGTTTCATGGATTCGTGTAATTGCTAGGTACTAAGTATACTCCAGTAGAGTAGAATCTCTCAGTATTTAATTAACCAATACCTGAACTGTGAAGAAGCAGGGTATCCGGAACTATAGCTCCACACAGCTTTTATCTTGACATCATAGGAACTGAGTGGTTATCTTCACTGGAGTACTGTTTTTGTTCAATAGAATGTTGTGTGAATTCCAAGGGCGGTACCGGCATTTTGGAAAAAAGAAAAGTTAACAGCTTGCCGCGAACTGAACCCGGAATTTTTGGTCGTCCATTCCACAACCTACTCAACGTAATAACTGAAATACTCCAATTCCTACATAGAACTTACTTTTTCGTACTTGCAGTAATCCCCCTAGATATTAGGATTACGAACACGCTTAAGATAATTCGGTTTCATGAGAAAGGCGTATGTTACTGATAAAGTGCATTCTCATACTCTACATAGTATCTAGTTATTTCATATATTCAGGATACATTTAGTTCCTGTGTGAAATAAGGGGGAAAACAAATGCTTTCGTTAAGAAATATTTTTGCAACAACCTGTCGTTACATACAGTAACGAACCGGCTCCCTGTAAAACTTTGAATGACGGACTTAATAGTCTAAGTAGTCTAACTAGTCTAAATAGTCTAACTAGTCTAAATATTCTAACTAGTCTAACTAGTTATGTCATCGAACAAAGATCCAGCTCCCATTACAGTACAGACCAAGGACCCGTTCTAAATTTTAACTATACAAAATTGCCCCGAATGGAACGGAATAAGGAACCATGGTCACTTTGGGTATTGCGTACAATGACGGTCCATCCAGTTTAAGAATGTAATTAGAGATCATTCAGCACTTAGCTAGTTATTTTGCAGGTACTTCTTTTCAATTATAGAATGGATCTGGCATCAGTTAGTGCTTACAATGAGGAACGGAGTCTACACTTTAAATGGTTATTTAATAGAAAAATGAGTCGATTACAGTTACAGTATAGAATGAGCGTCCGTTCCTGTGATGAAGTAAATTTGCTGACACTGCAAAAACCTCCAACTTTTAGTCTTATAACTTTACATAAACTAATATAATTTGTTAGTTTTTGAAAGACAGATATTAGGGAAGATATTTTGACCAGTTCAGTCTAAGAAAGGATGGAGAATAATATATTATAACGAACTGTAGAAGTTGTTAAAGGAGAAGATATTGTTGCCTATGTAATAGCACGAAGAATAAAAGGGTGGGGACAGTCTTAAAAGGATGGAAGATATAAAACTGCTTCAGAAGATTACTTGTTGCAGCCCTGCATGAGTAAGAATCGAAGGACGGCCGAAGAACAGATGGAAAGATGAAGTGATAAATTATTTAAAGAAATTAAACTGAGAAATTGGAGACAAATCGTCAGAAATAAAGATCCTGGAATGATCTGACGAAGACAAAATCACATGTAGGGTTGCAGTGTAACAAGAAGAAAAGGAAGAAGAAGAAGAAGAAGAAGAAGGCCCCTATCACAGTTACAGCATAGAATTAGCAGCTATCTGGAAGTAAATTTGTTCACATTATAACGGCCCGACCACATTAGACCTACATCCTAACATTCACTGGCATAAAGTAAACGAAGATGACATAACCTAACCTCACCGGACACAACCAGTAATTTGGGGCACGTTATTTTCAGTCGCTTTGTGTTAGGTTAGTTTGAGATAGGTCACCTTCGAAAACGTTACTTTAGATATATGGCTGGGTCCTTGGTGTATGAAATGCGTTACAAATACGTTGGGGTCGTCCTTCGGGTGAAATAAGTGCTTCAAGGTAGGAATGCTGCTCATTCTATGTTTAACTGTGTTTGGAACTGCGTGAAATAACTCCTTTATGAAGTAACTATGTGAAGTTTGGGGTTTTTACTCATTCTATCTTTTAACTCCTGCTGCATTATTCTGTACTTTAAATGAACCCGGGAAATTATTCTGTGAAGTAACATGTTAATCAGATATTTATGTCACAGAACACAGTTTACGCACCAACATAATGCAGCTCAACTGGGCTACTGTTTCGGCTTAATGTAAGCCATCACAAGGCCTTTTGTTTTTTAAGAACTGTATTAGACCAAACATTAAGTACAGTACGAATGAAAATTCATCTTTTACTGTAGACGTCACGAAATTGGCAAAGTGGTATTGAAATATAAAACATGTTTGTACAAAGTATAAACAAATATTACTGATACATAAGTATGAAATTTAAATAAAAATTCCGGAACAATACCCAGGCGAACTAATCCCGCTATATCAAACGGCCATTCACACCCCCCCCCCCCACACACACACAAAACCCCCGGGAACCTAACCCCCGATATTAACAGGCCGTGTTCACCCCCCCCCCCCACACACACACACACACCGCATGAAAGGACCAGTCGTGCTATAGCCTGCAGCCCGCACACTTATACAGCCTGCGTGCACCTAACTTCCAACCAACAGCAACCCCAGGTATGTACATTTCTGATTCACAACACTAATTAACGTACTAACAATACAGCGATTCACAAATCTGCTACCCTCAAAGAAACTCACCATACACAAGTGTACCCACCTACACTACGGCCACTACACACAAAAGATCACAGTTGTTAAAATAATATAAACCCGTTATTAACTGTGACCATGCGACCAAAAAAACTGCAAAAATTCGCACCTAACATACACCACAAACACCATAATTTACATTAATGCCACCTCATCCATCTTTACAGAACGGGACGGCCAATGTGATAATCAGCACCATAGTCGTGAGCTACTGATGATGGGCATAACAGTACCCGAAACATGTTGAACCTATCATAAGTATAATAAAACATTAAGTACGAGTAGCATCTAGTTGGTTCTTGTTATTCAGCTATAACAAATTCCATTCAATACCATAGGTAGGCAGTGAAATCAAGCATTGGACATACATTGCTCATGTCCTTCTTGAGACAGTTAAACAAACACAGTAATTCCTATTAAAATTTTGATAAACATATTTGTCACGTCCTTCAAAAAGATATGCGGAAAACATCAAACTGATGTGACGTGTTTCCTATTACGCTTTTTGTTTGTTAATGTTTTGTATCTCGGAAAATATCTATTGATTCTTTTCAATATTCTTCATAAGTCATTTTTGAAAAGATGTGTTGTCTATAAATACACATAAGAGAAGGAATTAATTATTGATCTAAAAGTGTTCCTTAATCAAAAAATTAAATTAAATGGCTAATTATTATGACAAATTTGCACTTACGTATCTGGGTGTTTAGAAAATTAAATTTACCTAATTTTCTGGGATGGAGTAAATTTCAATGCCATTTAGTGTTCACTTGCTAAAAGTGCTGAAGTCGGAACATTATGGTGTCAAACATGTAGTTAAGCTATCCAATTGTTCTTAATTCTTTGTTTAAATTGCAGTCAAGTGGTTATTCTACGAAATAAGCAGTTACATTTTAGAATGAACACTCATTCTAAGCCTTAACACAATCCAAATTCTTATTGTTTCAAATAGGTATAGATGTTGAGTGCTACGTCATTTGAACTTCAACTGCTTGGCTTTCCTTATTGTGTGCAATAACTAGTAAAAATATCGCATTATCTACGATTACCAGCGCTTTCTCACCATTTTATAGCATAAATAGTCAGTTCACCAAATGGTGGACTGTACACCTTAGCTGTAACATAGTCACATTGAACACTCGAACGTCTAGAAAGAAGCTAACCTGCTCCATGTAGTCAGTTGTCCAAACTGAGGCCTCCTAAAATGTCCTGTGATTGTTGTCGGGGTGACGATAATCCAAACTTCTTATATTTCTCTCCTATTCCTTACCTTCCACTCTGTCCTAAGTCAACAATCCGAAAAGCTTTTCATTAACGTATCACGTGATTATCGCCTCCAACACACAGACATAACCGGAACTAATAGCTAAAGGAACTTCTTTTCGTGGTCTCGGTATGTACTCTTCTGCCATGGAATTTGGCCCAGAACCGAAAGAACATTTCCTTTAGAGTGCCTCCTGGCACTGAAAAGCAGGATTTTGAGTCACCCCTACACATTCACACTGAACACCCTTTCGCCCCATCACTCGGGTCTAAGAGAAGCAATTTGAACTGGAAATCAGACATATCAAAGCTTCCAGACAGTGTCCAGCCTGAAAAATGTCAAAGGTAGGTTAGGGATAAAGCTTTGAGAAGGGAAGACAGACTGATAGGAAGTGGTTAAACATTACAGAAGGTAATTTAGCAGTTGCTGTTGTAGGCCAGACTGCTCATATTAAATTTCGGAGCGGCTCGTGTGATGAAATTTTAAAGTTACTTGTGAGAGCACCTCATGAGAAGCACGAAATTCATCCCTATAATCCACCAAAAGCAGTTCGTCTCCCCCCCCCCCCAAAAACACTGCCTCCCCACTATTAATTCCGCCAATATAATGTTCTTTAGGGGAATAATTCCTATTTACTCTGACCATTATATGGGACAGATACATTTAGTTATAGGTAAAATGCAAAGCTACTCAGTGTCACAGCAAATGGCATAGACAATAAACTCTGTGCTTTAAAATACTAAGAGGCGGAGAAGAACATGTGTTTCTCTGGTTGAACTGAGACAAATCGTCACAGAAAATCGAGCTGAATTTCCATCAGGTGGCAATGGTAGTGGTTTGTGCTGCTATCTAGCTGGAAACCTTCAAGCTTTGGCGAAGTGGAGACAGCGAGGGGAATTCCCACCCATGGGAAATGGAGAGCAAATGCTTTGAACATATACGAATGTGATAGGAAATAGATTTTTCTTCCCCTCTGTCCCTCCAATACCTCCCGTTCCTCTATCAGCGTTGTCAATAAAGATCGCGAAATCCCATTCTACTCTACGCAGAATGCGAAAAAGGGAAGGATGAAGCAGAGAAATGCCATTATCGTCTCGATGCTGTTATTATCATTATTTTCTGGCCCACTGAGCATAAGTGAACGTGTTTATTTATTCATTTTGTTCCATCCGCAAAAGGAAAATTCTTTTGAAGTGGGGAGTGGGAAGTGTTGGCGAAAAAAGAGAAGGATAAAACCATATCAGCAACATCTATTGAAAGAGACCTGATACAATTTCTTATACGTATCGAAAAATTTCTCTTTTTTTAGATTGATGTCTTTAGAAGGAAAGAAGATGAAGTGCAGCATTTGCTGTCCGACGCGGCTTCTACTGTGTAAACTCTATCGGAATTCTCTCTACTGGATACCAAAATATTCTCTTTTCCGATAGCATTGCTCGAATAGGTAAAACGACCTATTGTCCTTACGTTTGGAGTCCGAGAACAGTGAGGGGCAGAAAGAAACCTACGAACAACTGGTAAGCAAAATAAGGCTCTGATGTGTTGGAAATACCACATGAAATTTAGACCTGAATTTTTCTGTCTGGCATTTTACAAAATCAAACAATTTTAGAAATTAGTTTAAACTAGCAGTCAATTATGAATACAATATCTCCAGCCTGTACAGACTATGAATCTCAGCTTTATTACAGTCTCTAATCTAGCATACCTTCATATGTTAGAACAATGGTAAGCCCTGCCTAAAAATTTACACTGCTGTGTGAGGCAGGCATGCTCAGCACTTTATGTTGTGCGGACAGCTTCGGCAAAATTTGGTTTTTATGACTTCAATATGAAATTCAACATGCAGAACGAAGAATGACAAAGTGTGTTCTAATTATTTATATAATTTAACCTGTGATTTTTTCTCTAAAACGTGTGCAATAAAACTGCTTAAAATAAGAAGAAACATTTATGAAAAATGCAATTCACAGCCTAGAGCGTGAAGTTGCTATTTTTAGTACAATTGTAAAAAATTTTAATGTGTGTAACTTTGAGGTGAGTCATCCCCGTTGTGTCGGTCTAATTAACCAAAAGGGATATAAGTAAGCTACGTGGTGAAAACACAACTATAATGTTACATAAAGTAGTACATAGGTTATACAACTACATGTTTCGGCCCTGGGTATTGGCCATCTTCAGATTGTTCGCAACTTATCGATCAGCTATACTATGTACTTAAGTTTTATTCTGGGGGGACGAGATCTCGTCTTGCCATATTTGGAGAGGGGGGGGGGGCGTGGCCTTGTAATGCTTTAGACAAGTGTTTGAATAATCATAGTGTAAGTAGGCTTCCTACTAGGATTATGTTTTTGGTCCATTTATAACTTACGTATCTTTAGGTGTAATTTGCAGGTGGTACAGATAGAATCTTGTGCCAAGCATAATTCATTTTTGCTACGTTACAAGACCTAAACTAATGTTCTAAAAATGAAATGTATGTGTCCACAGAGAAAAAGCTCATAAATTTTTTTAATTATTTCGGACTTCTATATCGCCTTTGTTAGGGAAAGAATTAAAAGGCCTTCTCATTTCAAATGTCTCCGCGGGCAATATCTTGCCCACGAGCTACGGGTTGAGCGCTCCTAGCGCGAGTAATGAAAAAATAGCTGACAGCGCTTAGCCGGATATAAAATAAGAAGTGACATAACACGGTGATTGCACCAAACGTGATGTAAGTTAAGAAATGACCTAACTCGATGGTAGCACCAGGCAAGATGATAGCACTTACACGATGATAGCACCAAGCAAAATGATAGAACTAACAAAGTGATAGCACAAACAAGATGATAGAATTTACACGCTGATAGCACCCAGCAAGATGATAGACCTAACACGATGATGGCATCAGGCAAGATGATAGAACTAACAAAGTGTTAGCACCAAGAAGGATATAATTAACCCTTTAAACGCCGAGTTAAAACCCATCTGCCATTTGCTGGTATTATTAGGAGCTCACCATATTCTCCACGTTAGCAGGATAAGGGTTAAGTAATGAAATAACTATAATAGCGCCCAGTCAGTTGGTGCAGCTGTAATCTCTATAAATTTTGTCGGGAGGTGCGTAGTTCTGTTGTTGCCCGAAGCATCGGCCGCTGTCTGAATTTTCTCATTTTTTCTCAGAATTTCCACAGGCTTTCCGGCGTAGTGCATACATTCGGGCACGACCGCTTCCTTCAAAACTACATCCAATTCATTATCGATTAACCACCTCCTCTTTCGAGGCTATGTCTGCAGTCTGCCCTCCTGAGAGTGTGGCTATATACTGTCAGCCAAAGACTAAATAATCTTTTTGCAGAAATATAAACTTCGACATCTCCCTCAAGACTTGTCATTGGACACGATCCTGAGGATTATCAGTCCACATCCGACTATCACTGCTTAACCACCATAAGGCAGATCTTCGTGTTATGCTTCCGTGTTTCTGTCGGTATTCCAAGTGAACCAAATCATAAATTGCTCACTTTGAAAATGAAAACACTACGATCTCTTGGAAAGCAGAACAATTTAACCAAAGACATGGTGCAACCTTCCCCCATCTAAATCCAAAATCCCGCAATTTTCAATGAATCTTCTTTTCAGGCACTCGTATTTTATATTCCCTTTTAAATTGCGCATCTGAATCTTGTACGAACACAAAAAGCGACAGAATTATTGTTTTGTATAACCAGATCTTCAACAATTGGAATGTCACAGGAACCTGCCCTACATTTGGAAAACAAGAGAATTTGCCAGAATATTTTCTTCTTACAATTCCATTTTCAAACTCTTTTCCCATTTTCCCATACGTTTTCCAGGTGACTGAAATTTCTTAATGTTCTTGATATTCTGAAATTCTTTCTCACAGCCGTCTAGAATGCAACATCTTACACTTTGTATGTGTAGTCATCCTGTAGGAGCAATTTATTGTCACTGTCTTATAGGGCTCATTATCCTACCCTGAAGAAATTTAATGGGCAGGTTCTTCCAACGTTTTAGCACCAAACCACCAAAACACACGGCGTCAGAACAACAAGAAATATAACTTTGATGAGTCCGTTAATGGAGTAGCAATATTTCGTTGAATACGAGCATATTTTTTTACTTTATTTCTCGACAGTCCCTAGTGGAACAGGGTATCTTCGTTGTCGATGATTCATGATCACAATCAGAAGAACAGTACTCAGTAGAACTCCTCTGAATGAGTGATAAGCCCGTCGCAGAGGCCTCTACCTGACAACACACGATAATCACAAGAGACAGACATCCATGTCCCCGGGGATTTCAAAACCGCAATTCCAGCAAACCGATGGGCGGGGCATATAGAACGTATGGGGAAGAGGAAATGCGTATACAGTGTTTTGGTGGGGAAACTTGAAGGAAAGCGACCACTTGGGAGACTCAGGCGTGTTTGGGAGGAGTATATTAAGATGGATCTTCAAGAAGTGGGATGTAAGAGTAGGAAATGGATCGAGCTGATTCAGAATAGGGGCAGGTGGCGGGTACTTGTGAATGTGGAAATGAAACTTCGGGTTCCATAAAATATATAGGTGTATAAAAGTGTAGTTTCTTCTTCAAAGAAAACACATTCTACAATGGAAAGCCCGATCGCTCAATCCTCTATATGGAAAAACTCACTGTTATTAGAATTAGAAGAAACACACACACACACACAAACACACACACACACACACACACACATATATATATATATATATATATATATGCAATTTGTGGGGAAACTGCAGAATGTAAGCGTGTTAATGTGGTGGTACATTAGTGACCACTGAAGTTTAAAGTGTTAATTAGTAGTTTCCGTTTGTAAAGTAATTGAGAGTAATTGTCAGTTTTAAATTAGTGTTTCAGCAGTTAGCTTTCACTTGTCTGACTTGTACGTCTATTCCTTTGGTTAATTAATCAGTTTCCTTGGAACGGATTGATTCTAGCGAAGACTCCCTTTAATGAGGTCATTGTGTCTTTTCTTCTTTACACATAATCAACGCTATTGCTATCACAGAGTAAGCAGTGTAGCCTACTGAGCCTACAGGTTTAAGTAAAGCCATCTTTCCTTGGGTCTTCTCACACTTCTTTTTTTCTGGCCATTCCTGTTGCAGCAGTTTATATGACACAGCATGACGTGGTGTATAAAGTTTTTCATCATATAGTATTTCGAACAGAACACAAAGTTTCGGACACCGTATCTGCTTCGGTTTTCATGCGATAAAGCGGGGAGCCAGCTAAAGAGTTGCTTCCATTAAGAAGAGAGATCATTTCTAAAGAGGAAGTTGAACAGCTCAGGTGGTAGGGTCATTTAGATTGCCATCTTCTTGTAGGTTTATGATTCTAGTACTTTATGTGTGACCCGGTCTATATTTATTCATAGGAAACTCTCCAAAAAGCAGGTTTTTTTAAAGAATCGATATTCTTAAAGAGAGATGTCCACGTCTGATGGGATAAACCTCTGGGCCAATTGCTAAGCAGTTACGGACGTTTTGGACGAACCTGCTGCCACCATTGTTAGCTTAGAAGCTGTAAAAACTTAGACTCTGAAAATAGAGGCAGGAAAATATTCCGAACAGTTGGAAAATATTACTAAAAGACAAGATGTAACATTCTGTTGTTTTTTAACGATAGCGCGATAAAAAACAAAAATTTCTTTTTCTTAGCAACGTCCGTTGCACCTACGTTAAATTATTCTCTTACAGTTTGTTCGTTACCTGCAATATGTACACTCTCCGTGATCCTGACATTCATCTCGGCAAATTCAGTTATTATCAGTGTCCGATATTTTGCCACAACCTAGAACTTAGACCTTCAAGGTATACTAGATTCAGACCAGTCACTCTTGTGCTGATATACAGAGTACTCTACATAAATCATACCAAAAGTCAGGACATTACTGTCCAAATCACTATAACAACATATGACCAATTGTTAACGGTTACATATATTTTAATACATGTACACGGTGGTAAACGGAAAATTTGCTTTCTACTACACTGCGAAAATTAAAGAAAAATTATGCACCAGATAATCACAGAAGTTTATTGTGACGTGACTCATCCCTTCGTAGTAGCAAGTAAAAAACCGATAAACAAATCAACCAAACACAACTTACATTTCGAAACCAAACAAGACAAGCAACGTACGTCTATTGAGGCCCTTTTGTGCAACCACTTTTCGGGCTGAAAAAGAAATAATTATTGCATATACTGAAAGTGTGTTCCTACCTTTAGCTATCCAGCATGCAATGCGCATGCACCATATTTTCATCTGTGACCTGGCCGGCTTTACAGTATTTTTCCACATTATGTCATAAATTACACGGTTTTCGAAAAGAAGTTATTAAACCCAAAATTAGTGTTTTGATTTTTTCTACAAAATTTGTCTGAAATATTTCTCATTCAAAGAAAAAATGAGCGACTTGTGATCAAAAATGTTTATTGTTCTACATGTAAAGTACCCATTATTATTTTACAATTTTAATGAAACTTGAATTTTCTTGAGAAATTTTCGAAAGATACTAAAATATCAAATTTAATTAGAATCCTTGCAGTGGGAACCGAGTTTTTCATGCGGACAGACGGACTAGCTACATGTTTCTCCTTTGTAGCAGGCTGATAAGATGTTGGTCTTATACGAATCTATCGGTTGTATCTGACATATTTGCTAGTTTATATTATGCTTACTGTTTGACAAAATTTGAGAAATATTTCTTTGTCCATTTCTCTTTATATGTTCTGGCTTGTTATAACTTCGAGCAGTTGGAATCTGCCTTCTTTGACTTCTATATAAATATATCAATTAAATAGTCTAATATAGAATGTAGTACAGCCTAAGCTATTACTTGCAACCCTTTCAACAATTGTTATTTCTTTCTGTAATATTCTCTCTGTTATGTTCTTGTTGAACATCAGTAAAAGATCAAATTGAGAGTGTCAAAGAAGAATGTCCGTTCAATGGACACTGGCGTTATTTCATGACACAGTATCAGTTGAGGCATTTATTAAGGGATGGTGATTTCATTTGGTTAATCTGAGAGAACTGGGGATGAGCCTTCCCTGAAAAAAATGTACTGTCCCGAAAATTCCTGCATAAAGAGAAAAACCACTAAAATTTAGTCACAAAATTTAGTCTCCAGGCAAAACATTAGGTACGGAACGTCTTCAGTGCGTAGCGAAGCAAAAGTGCAAAGCTGTGCACTCAACCGCAAAGAACGACGAAACAAAGATTTTGTTCGTTAGGTTTCTTTGCATTTTTTAAAGGCTCTACAGTCCCAGTGCGTCTAGGCATCCTCATTGTTGAGGTTTCAAGATCATGTTCAGTTAGACAGGCTACACTCAGTAGGGTTCCTCTGGACGAGTGACCGGCCTGTCGCAGAGACCTCTACCTGAAAACCCACAACACTCCCAAGAGACAGACAGCCATGGGCGGAATTAAAACCTGCAATCCCAGCAGGCGACAGATCGCAGGCCCACACCTTAGACCGCGCGGCCACCGCTATCGGCTTGTTTGCTTGTTACTGTGTTTTAACAACTCTGTCAGTGACTCAGATTAGACGTATAGAGCCTTAAATTTGAAGTATGTATTTTTTTTTTTAAATAACGTGGAAAGCTGTTTCTTCTTGCCTAAAATCACAAAAAATATTATTCTGTTTACTTCGTGTCCTGGCCGAGATATAAACCGGGCACCGCTCGAATAGGAGAAACAAGCGTTACCGACTAAGCCAAACTACTGGATAAAGTTTTGGCACAATGTTTCTCTTCAGAGACACCTAATGCGCAGTAGAAATGCGCCATGCGAAAGCCTGCACCACAGTGTGTGGTCTTGGTGAAGTGAATCAACGCTAAAATGGGGACGAGCATCATTGGGGCAACGAACCTGATGGAGATAAGAAACAGTGGCCCGAGGTGCTAAACCCGGGTGCAACTTGGTAAGCCAGTACTGTAGTTGGTGGGATGGTGACAGCTCGAGAGCTGAGCTCAAACCTTGTCCGCTCTAAACAATCCACACGTGCGAGGTTTTAGTGTTCCCGCAAGAGACGTTCAATTAGCTTCTACGGGCATTCTCACCGACATAAGTCATTTCAGTTTAGGTCCTATGAGACGACATTAAGACGTGCTGATTCAGTTGCTCCTTCTCTGCAGATATCTAGATATTAAATTTAAAAAATAACCAAAGAACATGGCAGATTTCAGGTAACGACCATTTGGTTACTTGTAAAAGAAGTTTTTAAGCTCGGAAGTCGCAATCAATATAATCATTATGTTACGGGTTAGAAGTCAGGGTTTCAATTCCCCACAGGTGCAACGATTTTTCTCTCCTCCCCCGAGCCCATACCGACACAAAATTCAACCAAACTTCCTAGCAGGTGGATTGTCTGGGACTTTTGTAGCAACTTGGCAAGCTTTGGCACGTTTAGTTATATTGGTCTGCATTAAGCTGCATTACAATGGGCCTACTCGGGTTTCTACAATCTTCTTCCCCAAAGGTACCCGATACTCACTTTCGTGAATGAATAGACTTGCGTTTCGATCAGCGTGCTAACAAAAGTTACGTTACAGATATTCTTGTAAGCAGGCGACTACGGTTGAAATTAAAGCTGCATGAACCATTTCTGAAGGTAACTTGTTGATAAGTATAATTTTTTTATATCCGAGACATTGTTGTCAATTCTGCACCCTATTAAATCTGGGGAAACATCCTTTCATCATCTCGTGGTTCGAGCTGAAAAGAGGCTTGACTAGCAGAAAGAGTTCTGGGTATTTTAATAGACATAGAAGGGGGTTTAACAACACCTTTTCTGACTCCATGTGTGCTGCTTTTTTCAGACATGGGTTTGGCTACACCAGTGTCCAGTGTATTAGTGCTACCTTGGAGGGCCGCGTGGGCACGGTGAAACTTAAAGGGTCATTCGTGAGGGCTGCTGTACCAGGGTGTTGCCCGCAGACAGGCGTATTGTCGCCGCTCTTGTGGTGTCTCTTTGTTGATGATCTTATAGCGAGACTCAACAAGGATGGCGTAAATACTCATTTTTATGCTGATGACATTAGGGGGGGGGGGGAACAAGGCCGGAGTCTATGGGCAATCTTCGAGAAGAAGGCTCAATATCTCTGCAGGTAAATAAGTTACTGTTCACGAGTCCGAGATATATGCTTTCTTGTTCTGTGCACATGAAATTCATACAGACGTTACACCAGTGAAAAAGTTAGTATTTGGTCTGATAATCAGGCGGCTTTGTAAACTCTTCAGGCTAGCAAAACAACGTCCCCATTGGTACAGCAGTGCCCAAGGGCGTTGATTGACATCTCCACGCACCATTCTGTGGGACTGTTTTGGGTCCCCGGACATTCTGGAGTGCGTAGAAATGAAATTGCCGGTGAGCTCCCAACGGATGAAACTGTTTACTAGTGTGCTGGACCAGAACCGGCCTTGGGGGGTCTCTAGATAGAATATAACAATATATATATATATATATATATATATATATATATATAAATCGGGATGGAAAACCAGCATATGGCAATGTAACGGGGTCTTACAGGCACTCAGAGACAAGCTCCAGAACTGATCTAGACCAGTCGCTAAGTTTAGGCTACTCTCCTCTAACAGGATGCAATCCAGGGTAGTTACCGGTCTTCTCACTGGACATAACACCCTGAGAAGACATTTCGACATAAGGGGACTGATTGACACCCTTGCATAAGAGGTGTGGAGCACAGGAGGTAACCTCAGATCATGTTTTGTATGAGTGTGAGGTTTTGGCTTCACACAGACACACCCATCTGGGTTCTTTTTCTTAAACCCAGAGAAAGTTAGAAACCTAAGTTTGGGGCAATCTGGAACTTTAGTAAAGGAAGAGGACATTAGATTTTGGGGCACAAAGGGCTTTTCATAAAGGTCTACGTGCATCGGGACCGAATATGTTCGAACCCACTTTCTATTCCATTCCATTCTATTCGCGCTATTAACACGTAGCAGATTGTGGTGTTAGGGGTCACATCCTGAGGTAACATGTGAAATTTATTATTATTATTGTCGTCATTGTTGTTTATGTTGTTGTTGTTGTTGTTTTGCAGAGGCCTGTAGCACGCACTGCCGAGAGACTTTGTTCCGTACCTTAGAACATCATAATGGATACAACGTACTTGAAAAAAATTCTGGATCTAATTGGTGTTTCGAAGAACTACAAGACGGGGTAATTAAAATTCTTTGCGGGGGAACCCAATTTTAAATTTAAAATGCAGGCAAGCCTGTTGGTTTCAGCTGGCACAGTAAAATACCAATTTATATTAATTATAATGTCATAAATGGCACAAGATAGTAGCATAAGCACGTGTAATCCAGTACATTTCAATTATTTTCACGACATGAAATATACAATAATTTAACACACGGGTTCAGTATTTTCCCAGAAGACAAATCGGTCAAGACGTGTCCTGACCACTCATTCCCATCTACTGCCTTGACTTTGAGCAAATTTCCATCCCTGAATTATACCAACAGGTGATAAAGAATAATTCCGTCTTCTAAAGAATGAGGCCGTGTAGATTGGTATACATACGCCAGTGTTTCGAAGGATATTATTGGCTCCCATTTCGTTCATGCCGAAACTAAGTGACGATAGAAGCAGGCGTGTTATCATTTCATTCAAACAATTTTACCAGACTGCATGAGGTTTATTTAAATACAAAAGTTAAAGTCTTTTGGGACGTGACCTCATGCAGTTTGATACATAGGGGTACGTTTCGGAGGAACCTGCTGCATCTATTCTCAATGTCGAATTATGAAAAAAATAGAGTGCCGTATGCTACAACGAACAGATTTTATCAATAAAATCAGGATGCTATAACGAACACAAATGCTAAAAACGAAAGCGGAGGACTACTATCGGCCGACGTAGCACGCGCGTGCGCTTTACGTGTCGGGCCTTCCCGCTTTGATTAGAACGTCACTCATCATCTTTGTGATCGTTTGTAAGGCTCAATTTTCAGTTTAGTCCAGTTATCTGCTTATTTGCCCCTTTAGCAATGAAAATATTTTTTATTAGGGAAAGTTTGTATATAATTTCACTGGGGAAGGTTTTTTGTGCTTTTATTATGGAAAGTTTGTTCATAATTTTTACTAAGGAAAATTGTTTATGTTTTTCAAATCTACATGTAGAGTGTATACAATTTAAATAAATCAATTTTATATTATTTTTACACATTTTTTATTTTGTAGTATATTTTTCCTGTTTAAATGGATATGTTAGATGGTTACTTTGCTCTAGGCTGTGAGCCTGGATCAGATTACCCCAAATACATATATTTCAATGTATGCTATAACGAACAGATGCTATAACGAACGGGGTATGCTAGAACCAATTACGTTCGTTCTAGCATTCCCCACTGTATTTTGCAGTGAAAGCGAGCTGGCAGATTCTTCATAATTCTTGGTACCTCCGTAGAAAATACACGGCTTTAACATGGAAGATATTTATCCTTATTTCTTCTTTTTATATCATCGTCCGAGTTTTTCATGTAAATTTCTGTGACCCGTGTCTTTCTTTTCTTGTCACGTTTAATTATTAAATTTTAAGCTTTTCATTCTCTTCATCACATCAGTGACCACGTCGTTACAAAAATCACAGGTCAAGTTAACCGCTGATGGGAAAAGAGTGACTGATGAAGGACAAAATCACGCCCCGCCATCTTCGTAACTATTCGAAAATCAGTGGCGCCTCTTCCCAAAGAGTCTGACGTAACGTATATTTTCTTCTTCATGTTGAGCCTGATTTTGGTTTTCTTTCCTGTTGTATGGAAGCGAGCTGTGCTGTTAATATTTCGGTTGAAATTGTTACCTACATCTGCGTGGTTGAAATTAGTACAGACTATCCAAGTATATTTCGAGACCAAAGCGAAACATTAAAAATATCTCAAGGCGAAAAAAACAATATTTTCAGCGGGCCTTTAGTGCAGCAGTAGCATTACGGAACTGCAACCAGCTTTCGTTTTGTTGTTGTCGCTGGATTTCCAGTTCCAGAATAATTTAAAGAACAAACGACACTACAAACGAAGTACTCTAAATGTACCTCTCCATATTTTAAAATGTACCAGTAGGTGTTCATTATCTTAGCGACAGCATTTCATTTTTTCACACGCCGCTGTAATGTTATTGCTTGAATGTGGTGTGTATTTGTGTTTGTGTGTCTGTGTGTATTTGAGTGTATGGTTGAGTGTATGTGTGTGTGATTGTGTGTTTGTGTGTATTTGAGTGTATAAACTGAGTGTCTGTGTGTGTGATTGTGTGTTTGTATGTATTTGAGTGTATAAACTGAGTGTCTGTGTGTGTGATTGTGTGTATTTGAGTGTATAAACTGAGTGTCTGCGTGTGTGATTGTGTGTTTGTGTGTATTTGAGTGTCTGTGTGTGAGATTGTGTGTTTGTGTGTCTCTGCTTACGTTTGTGTGTCTGTGTTTTTCTGTGTGTGGTTGTGAGTCTGAATGTGTTTATGAGTCTGTGTATGTGTTTGTGTATGTGCTTATGTGTTTCTGTGTGTGTTCATGTGTCTGCTTGATTTTTGTGACTCTGTGTGTATGTTTCTATGTCTGTGTGTACGTTTGTCTGTCTGAATGTGTGACTTTTAAGTCTGTTTATGTGTTTGTGAGACTGTATTTTTGTGTATCTGTGTTTAAAGTCGTGTGTCTGAGTGTGTGAGTTTGTAAGTCTGTGTGTGTGTTTGTGTCTGTACGTGTGTTTGTGTTTGTGTGTACTGTCACTAGTCACCTCGCTGGTACTACGTAACACACAGGGAATTATTCCATTTGCCACACCAGTAAGCGTATTCACCAAAAGTTCAAATATAATGTTGCGTTTTAACAGAACGATATGTTAAAATAAACCGTGCAAGCACATTCATATAAAATGTTACAAACTTTACGACTAGAAGGTCCACTGCTTCCCTGGTCTGGTTGTCTATGCTGTATTTATTTTATTTAGACGCCCAGTGGCAAAGATTTGTTATTCTGCACCAATGCGTGCGTCTGTAGTGCCTGTTGCATTTACTCGATTTTAAAGAGAAGAAAATAAAATGATAAATTTAGTCAGAACACTCAGTGCAAAACTTCAGGAAAATATGTCGAATGGAAACTGAGCCTCTCAAAGGGGATCGAAAAATTTATGAACGGATATACATGAGCAAGCCATAAGTCGTTGTTCGCAACTGCTTATCGAACAAGCCCAAAAACGCTGTGGCTGAAAGGCGGGAAAGAAGGAATGGCGGTCCTACCCTAGCCTATAGGAACGGTGAAAGAAGAATGAAATAAAAATTCCCAATTTCTGGGTCCAATTCAGATCCAAAACCAAAGGCACAACGTGTAAAAAAAATAATCTAGTAACTTCATTTTCCTATTCATTTCAACGAAGAATATGGAAGAAAAAATTTCTCCAAACGTCAGAAACAACTTATCAAAGTATGTTGCAAACTTCCAGATGCAGCTTCAAAATTAACAACTAATTTTATGATAAATAAAAAATTTTTGTAAAAATTATAAATTTAATGCAGTACGTTAATACCAATATTGCACCAGGGTTCTGATATAAAAAACATAGGAAATGGGGGAATTTTATTCATGTAAAATCATTAAGTATTTAACCCATGTGTATCCACTATCACTGGCAGAAAAGAATAAAATTTTTCCGTTGGTGCAAGGAGCGCTACAGAAGTTGCCCTTTCCACAGTTACAGTAATTTCTGCTTTCAAATACTCAGTCTGTCAGGTGCTACTACTGACCCATAGTAAACTTTAAACTCTTTCGTTTTCTGTGACCACAGACCCATTAATTTCACTCAATGACCGCGCCTTGTAACTTCGCAGAGATGGGATACAGAGTACACATGGCAACTAGCGAATCATATTCCACGCTGATACCCTACAGCCACTGCTGGTTCTAGAAAGGCCAAGATAGCCTCGTGGGTCTTGTATGAGATTTCCATTCTAATTAAGTGAAGCCCTTATGAAGTACTACAAAATCTGCTATGCCGGCCTGATCATCCATCCCCTCGGATTACAGAGAATTGCGAGAAAGAAGGGAGACCATAGTGTATAAACCTTATAGCAACTTAATCAAGTCCATTTTACTGTGAGACCAATTAAAGCCTTTCGGGGGCATCGATGGACGCTCTGGGCTTGTGGCCAAAGTGCGACAAAGCAGATTCTCCATGCACTCCAAGAGCAAACTGTAATTTTTTGGGAGGAAATTGCCGTTGAGAGGAGGGGCATCAGAGACGCAGCAGCATTTCGAGATAAGTGATCGTCTGCTTAAATCCATGGGTGTTCATGTGGATTACAAGGCTCGGCTCTTAGCGTGCATGCCATCTGTTTGTGTCAGTGCTGCTGTTATGGTCAAAATAAGAGAGGGTTTAAAAAGTTTATTGGCTTCTACTACAGACTGCTGCACCGTCTGTCTCTCTGTCTGTCTGTCTGTCTGTTGTAAATATCAGCTCTTCTTTTTCTCTCTGCAGCGCCATAAAGAGTTCACTTTAAAATAAAGGATTAACATCTGACGCCAACTTCGCCTGCACTTCCGAGAAAGCTGTTGCTGTTTGCACTTTATTGTCCATTAAAGTGTTAATTCCAGCCGCCAGTCGTCTAAAGCTCACTGGTTACTAGGTGCACAATTTTATGTACCACTCAAAATAACAGCATTTTGCCCACAGACTCCATTTATTTGTTACCACGGTTCTCAGAATAAATTAAAGAATCTATCCCAGCACATAACGAAAACGTATTGGCTTTTGTAATGGAGATTCAGTGTTTACATAGTAGATAACAATGAAACTATCAGAACACAATTTCAAATATGTTAATGGAACATCTCTACGTGTTTATCCCTCTATATATTGGTTTAATATTACGTATCAGTGTAAATTCTTTCCAAAACTAATGCGAATATAAAGAATGAACGGGGACTTATTTTTTGTATCGAAATCTGGGGTCTGGAATTTACAGAAAACTTAGCTAAGGTTTAAACTTAAGGGTTTGCGATTTCCCGGATTATTAGTCGCCGGCGTCATTCCACTGAAAATCGGATTCAGTACCGGACCAGTCCGTGTGGGATTTATGGTAAAGAAAAGAGGCACTATGACAAGTTTTTCTCCAAGAAATTCGATTTAGCCGGTTCAGAAACATTCCATCATTGCTCCATAAGCATATTGATCCACATACTGTTATTTTCAGAATGACAAGCGGGAGAAGTCTCCGAAACTTCCAACACAAGTGGCTGTCTTTCGAAAAATGAAAAATTTCAAGAAAAACAACGTTCCCTTTGTTTAAGATTCCATGCATCTAATTATTCTAATTATTCTTTGAATATTTTGCCAGTTTATTAATCAGTCAATATTGTAACTATTTTCTGAACTGATTTTTACAAAGTGGTGAGACACAGAGTAAAGTTACATGTCAACGTCGACGTTTCGGAGTAACATGTTGCTTCCTTCTTAAATGTCGAATTTACCCTGCAAAAGCAACATGTTTGACAAGAAGTTTGCTAAGAAATCTCCTGTAAAATGAGCACAGGGTCTTTTTCGGGGGTAAAGTGCGGCCGGGGCGTGCTGCTGACCACTCACCCCCTTCTAGTGCCGCGGTCATGGAATAGTAGAGCTATAACTCTACCCACCCTCTTGGTCACACCGGGCCTGTAACGGGATCACTTTATCTGATATATATATATATATATATAATGTGCCTACAAAACTGCACGGTGTTACAGCCAAGAAGACGAAGTATCACCATCAACAACATCATTTAATGAAAATAAAGAAAGTGACATAAGAGCTTCTGCGTCATTAACAGGAAATCACAAGTCACAATATTTTCCTTAAAATTTTTCTCCGTTTGTACTTTTATCTCTCAGAATTCCATGTATTTAGAGTTGGATTATTGACAGAGATAGGGACCTGAACAGGTAACAAAGAGAAGAACTCGGGATTGTGCTGACATTTCTAAAAGAGTGGAATTGAGTTACACGTTTCAACAACAGAGCAGGTAACGGGGCTGGATGTCATTAATTTAGTCAGATGTGCCTCTTTCATTTTCGCAACTCAACTGCTTTTGTCATTCGTAACGCCGGGTGTAATACTTGCGCAAATTCCTTTTTTGTTTAAAGGAAGAAATTACTAATTTGACTGTGAGTGTTATCCTGGAGGTCGGTCGGTCGGTCGACTGGAATTTTCAGAACGTTGGTATATCATATAATAGGGTTGATTCCTTAATTTTCGATTTCAAAACATTCGAGCTAGTTAATATGCAACTAGCTGTTACATTTATATATTCCCCATTTTGCACTAAAGATAAGCGCGCGAGCTTCATGTGAGTCACTATTAAGATACTTGATGTAACTGTCTTTAACAACTGATCCTATTATTGAAGACACAATTTCTTTCTTAACTTTCTGGCAAAAATTTGATGTTTTCATACTGTTCAGATTTAATTCCTACTTCAAAGGATTAAATCACGATTGTAACTACTCTTATCACTTCCAGCTGCATTCAAAGACACTGCGTTTTGCACACGTAATATATTTAACAAAACTTTCGTAAGATTTTCAGACTGAACAGCTTCTATTTCCTAAAAAATAAAAAGCTAGAATATTTAGCAAATGGTAGGTAATGATTTTTTCAATGACCAACCAATGCACAATTAATTGAAAAATTACTATACTGCTCCTACATGTTTCGACACTATTGTGTCATCCTCAGGGAGCTCGTAGTTAGTACCTTGCCAAGTTACATAAGAATGTCAAATGCAGTTTTTGGTATTAAAATTTAAGATTTCACATATGTGAAATTTTAAATTCTTGTGCGTGAGAAAAAAGATAAAATCAGCGAATATTACGTTCTAAGAAGAAAACTTACTCTATGGATCATGACCCGTATATATTAATTTCTATATTTATTAATTTTATTTCATACTTTTGCTACGTATTTTCGAATCGTAGGTTACGCAGTGAATATTGAATTTGTAGGGTAGTGGGAGGAATTGGCCGTGGTCTACTTTATAAATACAGTTGTAGAAAGTGAGGCAAACCACACAAGACCTCAGCCAATACAGCCGTTCTCTGGTGGCAAGTCTCGAAATAGACCCTCCCTTGAATAAAGTTGCAAACGTCACAGCTTGAGCGAAATTCATGGTAAGCTATAAAAATCAGAAAGACCACTTTTGGTATCAAAGAAACATTTAACGCTTTATATGTCGTCAGTAGGTCCGGAGGAGCCGCTATTTATTAAGCAGTGTAATGATTTGGCCACAGGCTGAACAACCGACAGAGACCATGAGATTTTTTATATTCTCCACAACTTCACACTGGCTCTAAATCACACTCAGTCTCCTATTCACTGGTAAAGTGAAGCCTTTTCCTGGGATTAAACTGGCCGGAACGTCATTCTTACAACTCATCACAGGCAAGAAAGATGGGAGTGCACAGGTCAAGAAGCTATACCTCCACATATCTTTATGCCTTCACGGCTCCATGACTTGCATATAGAAAAATTCACTGTTATTTTAGGCCTCTTCATGACTTTCCACAGGACCTCCAAGCAAAGCCAGTAATAGACGTTACATTAGGTTAGGAACGCTTTCTTTCACACCCTTTCCAATTCATGACTGTAATCAGCCAGTCACCTGAAGCTGCATAAACTGAGCTACTGCTCGAGTAATTAAATAAACCATACGTAATAATAAATACAAATTAATTTGTCATAAAATCGCATACAGTAATGAAAATATAATTTATTTGTATGACAGGGCAATGTAAGTAATGGAGTTCCATTTAACAGTGGGCCGTTGCTAAGCGAATCCCTTTCCGGTGGTGTACTGTGAAAACCTGATATGTGTTTGACATTTTAAAATCTGACCAGTCAGAAATCAAAACAAAACTGATGTAGAAACTATCGCGAAACTTTGTTTTATGAATATTTCGCTCGAAACGCGAAACAGAGAATATAATTTTGAAATAGCGATAGCTTGGGTATTATGGGCAATTCTATCCCGCATCACCCTAATGAAGTTTCATCACTTCACATTATACAAAAGAGGATATATATATACCCATATTGAAACCTTCGATAATTTTTATTTGTCCATATTTATTATGGTACATTTTGACGAAGATTAATTAGATCGCTTCGGAGATTATTTACCAAAAATGCCTGAATAAAATGAGGTAGATACAAAGAATTACTGAATGCAACCTTCACCTGCCTGCTGTTTCATAAATCCCAACTGCAAATCTGGACCCAGAGACCCATTGTTCTCGATGTGAAGATTCTTATGTCTTCCCTCATTGAGAATGGAATAGCTATGTCGGTACAGCAAATAGGTACGGAATGGAGAGTAGGGGGTTCGAACCAAGTTGGAGGCGAGATTTTCTACGCCTGTCCAAAAGGGCCAGGGGGCACACCAAACCTCTAAAATGGGTACTGTGGTTCTTTCTCGAGGGTAAAGCGGCTGGGGTGTGGCACTGACCACCCACCCCCTTCTATCGTCAAAAGCGATACCTCTACCTCCCATCCGTTCTTGCTTGGCGTGTAACGCGACAAGCTTTACCTGTGTTCTCTGTTTCCACACAAATAAATGGACAGTAATTTGATTTCTGGCTCGAAAGCTGCTTTCAAATCCACTCAAATTCACAGTCACTGACCTAATATTCGAAGGTAAGTAGATCTAGCAATTGAAAGCATTATTAAATAAAACAAGAATTATTATTATTTAGCAGTTCGTACAATGTTTCCACACCTTCCTGCGCCCATTTGACAATTATATTATATTCTTCCTCCAGTTGCCTCTGTCATTCCAGTCTTCTTCTGTTAATCCCTTTTCTCCCATCAGTACGCTAATCCCTTCCGCCCAGGTAAGTTTAGGTCTACCTCGTTTTCTTCTTCCTGGTAGGCTCCATTTCATAACTTCTTTTGGCAATCTTACCTCTGCCATTCTTTGAACATGTCCATACCATTGAAGTTGTTTGGTTTTAATGTCATCTAAAAGAGACCTTGCTACATTCATTTTTTGTTTAATAATAGTAGAATAAATAACTTATAATTCAGATGCCCGTAATAAACTTCAGTTATTTTGCAATTATTCCTTCATACAGATTAATACTCTATTAACTTCTCTAAGAATTACCTTGCTTTCTCTCATTTTTTATAACCTTACGTTGGTACCTACCCCTCTACTCAGACTGCAATACTGAGGTTTCTACTGCAGTGAAAGCATGCATCATGGCACTCCACCTTGCATCTTCTAATCCACTAGGCGTGTGCAAACGTTTCAACAGCACCTGCTAACATAGCGTTAGAGGTAGAATTTTCCTCTAAAGTTTTGGCAATTAGCAACCACATATAAGGTGTAATAATTTAGATTTAAATTTGGCGACTTAACATAGTGCCCACACCCAGGAATTTTAAAACAAGGCGACTTACCCAAGTGCTATTTGAGAGTGTTCATTGTGCACCATAACTACTTCTGATTTGGGAGTTTAGGTCTCCAATCTCAGCTCAGCAGTTACACACATTCAAGTTATTCGTAATTTGACTCTGTCCTTACAAACACTGTACAGCTCTCTGGAGTTAAAAATTTATCATTTTCCTTTGCATCTTATTAAGTTCGTTTTCTAATTGCCATCCTAACTTTCGACGCCAAGTTGCCTGAGCTACTCACGGGGGTTTTAAGACGACAAAGACTAATAAATAACAAAAAAAATTGTGCCCGAAAAAACCCACCACAAAATTCATATGGTAAATTCTATGTCCTCGCTATTTAAAGCGACGAATTACTTGTTTTTACAACATAAATGTATGACCCCTGATTAAATTAATAATTTGACGTATTCCACAGGAATTTTCCTCGTCTCAAGATGGTAAATTATAACAGGCCGTGTTGTGTTTAAATATTTTGCTTTTTCCTATAAAAATTATAATTTATAATCTATTTAAAGACACTGTTATTAGCACGGTATTTATAGCTTCGAATTTAAGGTAGTAATGAAAGATGAAATGGAAGCGATAACGGAAACCGTCGTGATTTAATTGGAAGAACCGTTCCGGAATTTGTTTAGAAGTGCTGAGGGTAAGCAGATTTTTTTTTCACTACACTGCTTATATTCATCATGTATACTGTTAACATTACGCTGAACATTAAAGTACACTGTTCAATAATTACACCAGTTGCTCAATATGGAAAATTTCTTTCCATTTTTCCCCACACTTACTTACTTATCCACTTACTTACTTACTTACTTACTAACTTACTCACTCACTCACTTACTTACTTACTTACTAACTTACTCACTCACTCACTTACTTACTTATTTACTTACTTACTTACCCCGTGGAGCAGAGTCCTTCTTGAGAAGCTAGCCGTTTTTGGGCTAGTCAAGAAATCCCCCGCATTTTATGGAACCCGAATGTTCAGTACCGCATTCACAAGTGCCCGCCACCTGTCCATTTTTCCCCACAAATAAATTATTTTTTCGCATGATTCTCACAAACAAGAGGAATTAAATCCATTCGTGGATTCGATTTTCAGGGTTACGTCTGATTCCAGAAGCTGGTTTCGTTCTTTGGACTACAGTCGCATAAGGCGAGCACTAGAACAATCACTTCCCTTAACAGCACTGATGGTTTGGTTTTTGTAATGCGAAGCGGAAGTTTTCTGTGAGGCAGGAATCAAAAGTTGTTAGATAAAATACGTATACAACACGAGATGTCAACTTTAATTGCTATGTCATTACTGAGCCGTTTAACTATGTGTTCAGACAAAATCTGCATATAGGATATGGTGAAAGGTGAGTGATAATGGTAAAGGTAAAGTTTTCCTTAACAAGTCACGGAGACTCAGAGGGAGATAGAATGTTGGGCTTCCATCCTTACTTTGACATTCGGCAAAAATAGGATTGCAGAGTTGTTAACTTTAACTTTCGGCCTCACTTTACCCGCCAAGAAATTTCCTTGGCACTCTTTTCTATTCGAGGCTGAGTGAACCCCAAGGCTACTGAATGCGGACAAACGGTAAAAGTAACATGAACATTTCCAACGACCCTACCGTAAATCGAACCCAGAATCTACCGTGTTCTGGCGTAATGCCTCAACCAACTGCACCGCTCGCCCCACTTGGGGAGTCACAGAACACTAATTTGACCTTCTACCTTGGAACTGTCAAGAGTAGGTTCGTTTGAAAATTTCTTACCTATAAACCAAAAAGCGTTGCGTTACTTAAGGGTAACAAATGCCGTAATAGTAAGGAAATCGGGTCGTAATTCACACCTACGATGGGCTGTAAGACAGGATTAAGCTTACTCATTAACCATCACGATTTAATTCCAAGACTTTTGACGGTCCACAAGGCAAAGAAAGAGTTATGTTCAATAAGCGGCTAAGCATTCTGATCCGTCGCAGTGGGAGTGTGCAAGAATGTCTTATTTTTGCGATACAAATAAGCTGCAAAAATTATGAATGAATATTTTGTTACATGTAACCTCTAAGATTTGTCTTAGAATATTCGAAAACTTCAATTCCAAACAGATGTATTAGAAGACTAACTAATTATCTAAATGATGACTAATTCCATATAGCAGAGTCATTCTTGGGAAGTTAATATGTCCGTAGATTGAGAAGAAAGCTCTCGCATTTTACGGACACCAGATTCATTAAAGTGTTCACAAGATCCAGTTACTCGACTCTGTCTTGAACCAGGCGACATATTATCCTGAAAGAAAATAATGAAACTTAATTAACTATGTGGAAAGAGAAAGAGCAAGAGCCGCGGAAGAAGATGAACAGACTGTCAAAACGTCGCAATTGGTCCCACTGGCCGTTTTTCATACCTAATAAATATTTATAACGATTTAAGTCGAAATCTAAATGTGTTTCACATGCCATTACCCGGTCCTTATATTAGTTACAAGGATTTTATGAGGCAGGCCTCTATATGACAAATATTCACGTAAGCCTTGAGCAGTAAACGAAAAGACGGCTCCTTGAAAAAGCAGAAATAGTCTGTTCGGTCCTACGATCCCTTTATTCGGAAAGGAATTCATTCATTTTGTATTCTGCCTTAAGACATGTCCACAGCCTTTTCCAAAGTGAGTTCTCTACAGGGTAAAATATAGCACTTTCTATTTTCAATTCCAGCATCCTTTCTTTTCCTCAACGTCATCCAGTAACTACTTACGTCTTCTTCCTTGTCTTCCCGTCACGTCTATCCTTCCCTCTATCTTTCCTCCAATTCGGAAAGAAATATTTCTACTTTTTATGAAAATTAAACAAAAAATGTCAGGCAAACATATGCGCTAGAAGGTGTACCGCCCAACACCACGATATATAGCCCCTAGCCCAAACAAGCTCCATGCATTCTTCAAATATATACTAGGGCCTATGTTCGGTATGTCCATAAAATATATTCGCTTATTTAGAGTGTTATATTTTAGTAATAGTGACGTCTAAATTATTGAATAAAAAGGAAAGTGACTAAGACACATATAGAATTAACATCAGCGTCACATGTACAACGATTTGAAGCCGCAAAAGTGGGCACGATATTCACATTACAATATTTACCATGTAATGGTGTCTATAGTTTCCGCGAACTCCTTAAATTCTGAACATTTACTACGTGTCCAGCAGCTTCACGAACCATACTTGTTATGTACTCCGCCCATTTCTACCCCACCCTAAAAAAATATTCATCAAACGTTAAAAATCACTGACGTATGAAGCAGGGCCAGAGCAACGTTCCACTGTGAGCACCTCGACAGAAGTTGCTGTAAGTAGGGAGTGCAACATCTTGTTGGAAAACTTCAACTTCTTTTCCTTCTCCTTACTCTTCTTCCAATTGCGGAATAGACTAAGTTTTGGAACATATCAAGGTTAATGGTCCGCTTACTCTGCTCTCAGAAAAAGAAAATATTTTTTTTTTTAGTCTCAGAAAGAAAGTACGTCACACAAGCTGACATATTACAATAAAGGGACATGTGGATTTACACCGAAAAATACTGTGTACCACTTATGTTTCAAGCAATTACGTAGCATGATAACGAACCTATATCTCGCCTTGAAACAGAGTATATGTTTGCAGGACATTGTATATATTGCAATTTTCCCAGCATCGAGGATTGGCGACAGAATTAGTTTAGCTCAACCCACCGTGTTGCTCTCACCAAAATACACCCTTCATGCACAACTACAAATACGTTTCAGTATTTAATCGTGTTTATCTGACTGACAGATATTATTAGGACTTTGCTAATCACAAACTTTGATCGATGATAGGCGGTGTTTAGTGCAAGCAGCGTGAAGAGCTTGCTGATGTTACAGCGCTCTGTTGTATCGCCAAGAGCGCAGTAATATCTACAGGCTGGTTCAGATCAAAAAGGAATTAACGTAACACTAGTAACACAGAGTGACAGTGTTGAGAGTGGCTGAGCTTGGAGCTCAGTGGCGACGTAATGTTCTGTAGGAAACTGGCTCACCATACTTCTTCATCTCTTTATCCCATAAGAATTACATTACACTACTAGTCAGAATAAGTTTATCCCTGTACGAGCCACAAGCAAGATTGGAGGTATGGTTCCATTCATTCTGAAGTTCGAAACTAGAAGCAGATGAGTGGTTACATACATGTTCCGGCCACTTTAGGCTTGGGGAAATCGACCCCGTTATCCATAAACTGTAAACGGTAACGTTAACTCTATAACAGGCTAGAAGGCACAGAGGCGAATTGCAATAAATCTTCTATTCTTTGCTTAACGTCAGCGTTAGATGGGGAGCGTGGTCGGCGCCATGCCCCGACGGCTTTACCCCGAGAAAAATAACACGTACGAATCGTGTAGCAGGCTCAGTGAGCTTCAGGCGCAGCCTGGACCATACGTAAAGTTTCACCGAAACCGGGATTCAACCCCCGGATCTACCAGCTCGTAACGAGTCGATATACCAAGTTCACTATCCCGACACACCCTGGTGTCTGTAAAGCAAGATTTTTTGTGGGTCCCAAAGGTGGTGTGCACAATTCGAGACGAAGAAAGTGTGTTGCCTTGCTGAGCGGCGCACAACGAAACCTGCAGGTTGCTATTGTGACTAAGCCACTTCATCCCCCTTGTGTATCGCACAAAACTTTGAAATGTGTAAGTGCTTAAGATATTTAATGTTGCTCATTAGAGTAATCATGAACTATACAGTCTTCTGAAACATCTCTTCCTGCATTCTAATAGACGTAAACAGGCAAATCAGAGGAAACTTAATAATGGTAAGAGGAACCTCTGGAATGACTGTACACATCCACCAGACTACACTTCGTCACGTGCCGAAAGAAAGAAATCTTGCCATCTCGTCAGTGTAAGACAGTGTTCCTTAGAATGAAAACACAGCTTTAATATTAACAGTCTGAGCTACTTTGGTTAGGTAATTTGTAGCGAATTCGAAGTATCGCTAAGAAGTAATGTTGCCTTAATCATAGGCCGGCGAGTATATAAATATTCAGTTTGAGCCTCATGCATATTGAAATCAATGTCCATTATAAAAAGCAATCATTTGATATTGTATAGGAAAAATTCTCTGGTTATACCAAGAAAAGTTTAAACACACAAGAAGGGGTGAAGGAAAAGTCAGATTGTTTAATGTTATAGAAGGTGGTATGTATAGTTACTACTGACATTTTAGTGATTAATGTTCTAATTTTTAATTTTTAATAAGCGAAATTATTTTTACGAAATATAGATGAAAATTATATCAGTGTAAGGCAGCCCAAGGCATTACTACTTAATTTCTCATGACCCATAATATCAACTAAGTGACTGTGCGAAACAGTGATATCCTAGCGATATTAGCGCAATCTTCTTTACAGCCATGAATTATAGATAATGACTCTTGAAAGAGTATGTGACTTTATTGAAGGTAATAACTTTCTACAGTGTAAAGAAGTCAGATATTTTAGGTATAAGCGTAACAGCAATTCGCGTTCAGGCAATGATTCTTGCCATGGAAAAGCAGTAAATATTAAATATTCTGAATGTGTGTCTGTAACCTCAGTCTTTCAGCACACAAAGCTCATGCGCCGGATTATATTGTTATCTGTGGCCTGTCCGGCTGTACATTATTTTTTCACATTTCTTAAAAACGTTAGAATTTTCAGAAAGAAGTTAGTGTGTTTTGATTTTCTCTTCTCCAAAACAGTTCTCATTATATGAACAATTAAGCTAGCAACCATCATAAATGTACACAGGTGTTCAGGTGAAGTGCCTGTTATTATTGTCAGATTTTAATGAAACTTGAATTTTTTAAGGGATTTTGGGTAAGTATTTTAATATCAAATTTCATTAAAATCCTTCCAGTGGAAGCCGAGTTGTTCCATTTGAACGGACAGAGAGACAAAATGGAGTTAATAGTGGCTTTACGCGATTTTGCGAAAGCGCCTATTAAAACAAAGTTGTCGTGCAAAAGTATTCTTTCATTTATAACTTCATAGTGAAAACTCAGCGGAAGGCACGACACATTAAGTTCGGAAATAGATCACAAATATACCTACGTATTCTCTGCATATATTTTCTCCTGCAAATTAATATTATTGCCGCAATAACGATGAGAGGCCCTTACAATGTAACCTCAGAGTCCTCGGCACGAGGTTTGGGCAACGGAAGTAGGAAAATAAGGCGGGATGTATCCCCAGGACCGTTATGGTAGCCGAGAAGGCCTATTAAGAATTCTGAAAATGCATAATGAGGGTTAGGTAAAGGCCGGAGGGGTGAAACCAACTCGCCTAAGAGACTCAACTCTTTGACACCTGAGGGCGAATCTCCTAATATCCGAAATTTAAGATGATTACAAGAAAGCGAAGCGAAGAACCGTTGAGTCTATAGGCTAAAAAATTTAAGATATAACGAATTATTTATTTTAGTAGAAACTTATTAAGAAAAACAAAGTAAACACACTATGTAATAATAATAATAATAACTCAAGGGATATATGAGAAGTAGCATCTTTGTATGGGGTTGACTCTGCACTGGTCCTCACCAAACCAGGTGTGTAATAGCGGAACGTGAGGCACAAGCCATCCACTTCTTTGCAAATAAGACCATCTGTGCGTAGTGAATGACTACACCCGAAAAGAGGTGGGCCTGTTTAAACGGAACACGGCGGATCTACAGGAGTAAATCTTGAAAAAAATTCCTGACTCTAAGGTGTAAATAAACGTGCCGAAGGACTCCAGAAACATCTGAGGTTGAAGGTTAGAAGCCATGAACTGTGAACTCTGGGCACGTGGCACGCCCAGTTTCACAAAGCCTTTTTGTGGCAAGTGGGGCTCTGCTGAAATGGACCCTATCATCCCTAGCTACTTGTGGGACAGCGATGAAGGAACAGAGCAATCAACAGAGCCCAAAAACGCGAATGAAGAGCAGCTATTCTTTGAGACCAGAAAAGGAAACATCAGGAGTAGCGGGAAACCAAGTACTCCTAAGGCTGAGGAAGGTTACTGCAACGAGGCAACTCAAAGCGGACCACCCACTCACAGTCAAAGGCACCTAGCCCAAAATACAGTGGAACATACAGAGGTAAAAAAAAAAGAAGGGCATGGACAAAAAGGAAATAAGAGAAGTGGTATGGTGCTATATGTAATGCAGACAGTATTTTACAGAAAATTACAAAAGCCCAGTACGTGAAAAAGACGTTGCAGATGCACTAAGAACAACGATAAACTGGAAAGCTCCTGGAAGAGACCAAATAGCAAATTTTGGCTTAAGCAATTTACAGCAACACACAAGCATATAGCTGCACTTGTTAACAAATTTATTGAATAAGATCAAATACCGGAGTGGTTAAAGGCAGGAGTAACATTCCTTATTCCAAAAACCGGAAATACTGAAAATCCAAAGAATTACAGACCTGTGACCTGTTTGCCTACAATATAAATACTTATGACATCTATTATAAGCAGGCGTGTGCAAAAATATATGGATGATGAAAATTTGATGCCAAATGAGCAGAAAGGGTGCTGCAGAGAGTCAAAAGAATGCAAATATCAGTTGCTAATTTCAAAAGCAATACTACAAGAATGTAAACGCAGGAAAAAAATTGTGTATGGCGTGGATTTATTATCAGAAAGCTTTCAACAGGGTGCCACACCGCTGGATAATCAAATCCCTAGAGTCAGTTTGGATCAATAATAAATTTATATCATTCACCAATAAGGTCATGAGCTACTGGAGAACAGGTATGCGCCTACACACAGAAAATAAGCTAATAGAAATAGAGGACATAAAAATACAATGTGGAATATTTCAAAGAAACTCACTATCACCACTGTTATTTTGCATTTGCTTAATCACTCTCACTGAACAACTAAATAGGTTGAACACAGGATAAGAAGAGCACACAACAAAGACAAAAATATCACACTTACTTTACATGGATGATTTGAAGATGGTCGTTAAATCAGACGAAGAGCTCCAAAAACAGATACAAATAGTTAAAACCTTCAGTGACTATATCCATATGGAATTTGAACTTGAAAAATGTGCCAAATTGCGTTTAAAAGAGGCAAAAAATTTCACTCGCAAAATTTAGTGATCGACTTCATCAGAAAAATACAAGAGCTAGAAAAAGGAAAAACGTACAAGTACCTTGGGAGTGAGGAAAGTGAAGGCATACAACATCAACAAATGAAAGGAAGATTGAAGCAGGAATACAGTAGGAGATTAAAAATGATACTGAAATCTGAACTGAACGCCAGGAATAAAATTACAGCAATTGGAGCACTAGCTGTCCAGCGATGAGTTACAGTTTTGGTATAATTAACTGGAGAACCGAAGAAATAAAAAAGATTGACAGGAAAACTAGAAAGATGCTAACAATGTATAAAATTCATCACCCAAAAGCTGACATAGACAGGAAAGGAGGGAGAGGTGCAAATCAAAGCGGCATATAAAGCAGAAATAATTAATATTACAGAATACCTTAACACAAATCATAAAGAAGACCAGTTTGTAAATATTGTTAAAAGCCACGAAAGCATTCAACCAAATGTGAACTCAATAATTAAGACAGCAGCAAAGATTACAGAAGAATTAAGTCAAACAAATGAGAAGAGCGACGCGAAACAGGAAGGAATACAGCAGACAGAGGCAATATTGTGAGAGTCCCTAAAGGAAAATTGGAAAAACAAAGTAATGCATGGGCAGTACATTAGAAATATAGATAGACAGTTTATTAGTGAAGAAGACACGTTCTTCTGGCTATCGAATGGAGATCTAAAAGCAGAAACTGAAAGTGAAATAGTGGCAGCACAAGACCAGGCGCTACAAACAAAATATTATGCAACAAAAATATTGAACGCAGAGACAGATAGCAAGTGCAGACTTTGCCAACAATTTGACGAGACAATAGACAACATAATATCAGCATTCTCAATACTGGCAAAAGAACACTACATAAAAAGACATGATAGTGTGTGCACAACTACACTTCAACGTATGCAAGGAAACGGGGGTACAATTGGACAAAAAACACTGATATGAACACGTGCCGAAATCAGTAGAAACAAGTCAAGGAGGTAAGGTAACCTTATTGTGGAACCAACAAGTACAAACTGACAGAACTATTCCCAACAACAAACCAGACATTATAATCCGTGATAATGAAAAGGGAACATATATGTTAATAGACGTTGCAATCTCAGGAGACGGAAATGCGATTAAAAAGGAAGCCGAGAAGATTCTAAAATATAAATATCTTACAGTAGACATACAGCACATGTGGAATGTAAAACCAAAGGCGATACCAGTAATAATAGGGGCGGCTGGAACTATTTCAAAGTCACTTAGAAAATACGTGAGCAACATACCAGGAAAGAATGAAGTCAAGGAACTCCAGAAAACAGCCATATTGGGCACTGCACACATACTTCGGAAAGTACTAATGTAAAAGTGCAATAGATTCAGCATTGGAACTAATGATATAAGCAGCATGAAAAATAACAACAGAATAGCTGCAACACTGTATTTCCTAGAGACATGGTTTGTCTCAGGAATATAAGTATAAATACCCGTATAAAGTAGATGATGATGATGATGATGATGATAATAATAATAATAATAATAATAATAATAATGTAAAAAGAGGAAACTGAGCAATAACAAAATAAATTTTAGTTCTTTTCGTAACTCTGTTCTTTTCCTTTATAACAGAGGAAGGTCGGTACGTAAATAATGCCTCATTCTTATATCTTTTAAATGTGGCGCCAGGTTTCTGGCCTTACCCACCGGATAGCGACACTTTCCTTCTCCACCAGGATCATCGGTGATCCAGTCAGCCACGTGCGTTCAAAACAGTAGCGGCGCAAAATGGCTGATGATATGGAAGTACGTACTAAGTAGATGTAGGTGGTTGAATTTCTTACTGCGGAAAGCTACTGTCCGATATAGATTCACAGACGTCTGAGAAACGTTTATGGTGAGGATGCCACGGATATTAGCTCAGTTGGACTCTGAGTACGTTGCTTTAATAGCAGTGAAAAAAAGATCTGGCAATAGGTCCTGCAGCGCCGCAGCAAAGGGTTTCAAGTTACCGGCAAACATCTTTACACGCAAGAGGGGAACAAATGTGTTTATAATAGAGCAGAATTTGTGGCAAAATAACCTAAACTTTTGACGTTCAGGTGACCGTGCATCGTGATCAATTGTTACAATAAGACCAACTAGATGCACCAATTTCACAAATTTATTTTTGGAATAAAATTCTACATCTTTCGAGTAGGTTCTCTGTCCATTATCAGGAGTTTTTCACTGTACACACAGCAACGGTATATGTCATAGAGGTTCGCTGTCAGCAAACCTGTATGACATATACCGTTGCTGTGTGTACAGTGAAAAACTCCTGATAATGGACAGAGAACCTGCTCGAAACATGTAGAGTTTTATTCCCAAAATAAATTTGTGAAATTAATACATCTAGTTGGTTTTATTATAAGAACCTACAATTTGTAAAAGATGTGCCCATGGTGCATGTAAATATCATTTACAATTGCAGGTATGGTTTCTGTGAAAAAAGCAACAGGTTTTACTTTCGTACCGCCCAATGTATTAGGACCTACGGTGAAAACAAACCAATAATTTTTGCAGAAGACACCCCATTGTGTTATTAAACTAAAATTAAACAAATAGTTGCAGTCAACAACAACAATAATTTTTTTATTTTGTTTCTAACTTGACAACATATTTAGGTCAGTTGACCATCATCACGCCATCTTTATAAAACTTAGAATTAGTTGTGCACATGCACCTTATTCTAAGGTTTGTAAATGTGACCTGATGATGGTCAACTGACCGAAACATGTTGTCAAGGTAAAAACAAAGAAAAATATTCTTTTGTTTTACTTAAAACTGAAACTATTTGTTTTAATTTAAAGTCAATAATCCTTACTACAAACAATTAATTACTCTGAAATGTAAAATTATTATCTGCGATTGGTTAAAAAGTGGGAATTCTAATATCCTTTTAATACAGTATTAAAAAGATATTATATGGAGTTTCGTATCCGATGGTTACACAACAAAGTCACCCTGCAAAACATCTTCATAATTTAACAATTCATATCTTCATACAAGACGCAAAATAATAGAATATACAATTGTAGAAAAGTTTTTGAAAATTGTATTCTTAATTGTCTTGGAAACAGACAAAAGGGTGTTTAAATTGCGTTAGAATGGTTTTGTTATGTTCAGCCAATTACTGTTATAGGGGATTATATTATACGTAGAACCAGCTGTGACACGACCTACGCAATGTTGACATTACAAGATGCAAAACAGAGGTCTCTGTGAACAAATAAATGCGCTGTTGCCAGGGGCAGCATTAGACCGTGCGTTTGTATAGAACGGAGCAAGAAACCATGAACAGTTTGATATCTGCTGTTCTCACGGTTTTTTATGCTGGCATTACAGTCGAGGTGTTGGTCACACTGCGATGTGGCCTAGCCTCACTTGATGGAAGATGGCCGACGTTTCAAGACAGCATGGTGTTCTCATCTTGAAGGGTACTAATACCCTTGATAAGATTACTGTGTTCTGGGATGTGTCGTCTTGTAGTTTATTATATATACTCTCAAATTTTGGGAAGACCTACAGCCTCCCTTTGAGGAAATAAGGTCATGTATTTTCTGCCTTCTATATGGAGTCGGAATTTTCCTCCAGGCTACATGAATACACGGCACCACACAACGCCTCAATACTTTGCGGGGTAATTTAGTTTTGTTATATAAAATTAATTGTTGCCGTGAAATCTGGGATACTTAACTTCCTGGAACCCTCTGGGCCAATCCAGGCCTGTAATGGGATTTCTTTACCTTTACGTTTACCTTTACATATAATTAATTAACGGCACTTGATATTTAGTATTTTCCATGGTCTCACATACAAAAAATATGAAGTTTCAGGAACTCGTCTCCTTCCCACTCCAGGTGAAAAGTTGAGGAGGCAATAAAGCTATTCTAAATCGATGTCGGAACCAAATCAGAACTGCATGCCTCCACGACACAGCACTATAACAGATCCAGTTTCCGAAAAGTGAGACCTCACGATCATTTTTAATATTTCACGACAAACAAATTCCAGAAAACCAGTAATACGAAATGTAACATACCACCATTAGAACCTTTAGACATCACATTTTAATGGCGCTGGCAACAGTTCTGCCACCTCTTTTAACGTTAACAGAACTCTAAACTTTCCGCAGATTATATTCATTACTTTAAATTCGTTCTCAGAAAATGGAACCATAAACTTCTCGAATATCACTGACTGAATTAACTGTTTAATGAATATGCTCTATTTTCCCTGTGCAGTAGGACCCAAATTTCATATAATGTCCTAATCAACTTCTCCTCTTTAAGGGGTAACTGATATAGACTGCATGTCGATTACAACTAACTAATTTATTCTTTCACTTCTCTCATGGTTTGAGTTTAAATTGAATAACTTCAAGAGACTCTCACGTCCATACAGTAGCTGAATTCGCTCAGTCATCACAGTAACTAGAAACTGGGTTGGGCAACGGAGTTTCAATACTTAATGACGACAGAGGTTCTGTCTTTTAAACTGCGTCCATGCATGTTGTGGGGCCCACCTGCTCTAAAACTAAGGGCTCCTTTTCCAAGGATAAAGCAGGCATAGGTTAAAGATTACACTGGTCAACACACAAAATGTATCCGTAACCAAAATAGTTGATTCCTCTTCAATTCAATGTGCTGAAACCAAATATGGCATTAGAATTCAATTCTTGGCTCTAGTTTTCATGATATATGAAGTGTGGTTTAATGCGTAAAATAGTTACTTGTGAAGGGATATATGTGTCATCACTGCGCTCCCAGGTGACGAGTAATGATTTCTATGTATCGTAAAAGACACGAAGATCTAGTTCATTTTTTTTAAATGGAAAGGGGCCTTGTTGCTTGCAATGATATTGATAGCCTGATGTAAACACTCAATATTAATCACAATCCTCTGGACTGGCAACTCTTTACAGACTCGTCTTTGAGTCTCAAAGCAGTTCTCCTTCACAATGGCAACACCCTACCATCTATTTCTGTTGGTCATTCAATGCATAATAAGAGTCATATGAGAACATAAACTTTCTGAGGGACGCCATTAATTACGATAAATCAAATGGCAAATCTGTGGTGACCTAAAAGTGATTGCCTTACTAATTGGACTACAACAAGGATTCACAAAATATTGCTGCTTCATTTGTGAATGGGACAGCAGATCTCGGTCTCTTCATTACTCAAGAAAGGATTGGCCTGCCAGAAAATCTCTGGAACCAGGAATCATCAATGTGGAAAATCAACCACTAGTGGAACCGAGTAAAATTTAGTTGCCATCCATGCATT
>Ga0131853_10000556_pt1 | contig 68087 bp, 49 predicted proteins | sample TergutLab28metaG_FD_92764 | JGI IMG/M metagenome (GOLD analysis project Ga0131853, IMG submission 92764) | Labiotermes labralis P1 segment gut microbial communities from Petit-Saut dam, French Guiana - Lab288 P1 (version 2) (version 2) | ecosystem: Host-associated > Arthropoda: Insects >... | reverse complement strand
ACATGCACGCCGCTGCCATTGCAGGCGAAACGAAGTAATCCAGAGGTAGCATAAGTACTGGATTGCTTCGTTGCGCTACGCTCCTCGCAAAAGAGACGCACCGAAATTAGCAAGACAGCCCCGAATTGACGTTGACTTTAATACAATTGTTAGAGCATTGGAAATGCTTGATTACTTGATAATTTGTTTCCAATAACGGTAAACATCGCCGCCAAGTATAGAAACATAATGTGTGCACTCGAATCCGAGGCGGAGTAAGTCTTTTCTCCGAGGCTCAGGTTCTTTTTCATCATTTTCGCCGTCACAATCAATGATAAATCCTCCTGATTTAACGACACGAGCCATTTCGGCATATTCTGCATCATAATCATCGCCAAAAACATACGCCGACATAACAATGTCGAACATACTATCCTCAAAAGGTAATGCTTCTACAACCCCGTCAAGTACAATTATATTTTTCATCCCTTGTTTCACAATTTTATCTCTCATGTATTCACGTAAATAATCAACTGGCTCACTTGCATAAACCCTTTTTGCTTGTTGCGCAGCAGCAAAAGCCAAACGCCCCGTTCCGCTCCCTATGTCAAGCACAACTTTGTCTGTAAAATCAACAATTGAAAATAACTTGTCTGGTGTCCAGCCATTTATATACTCACAGTTAGTTTCCATAACATCAGGATATACATAAACTACAAAAGATTCTTTCGCTTGAAGAATGTAGATTTCGCTGTTTCTCACCTCCTCAGCGGATAAATTTTTCGGAACATCTTCAATCAAAGAAGCTATACGCTCTTTTGATTCAGGGCATTTGTTTTCAAAATACCAATAAACAGCAGGGTTGTATGCAAGAGCAATCCCTAAATGTTTACGATATTCGGGATTGATATAATGTCCTTCTCCGCTCTGCCCCATGCCCACAAAATATCTCAATATCCACCTATCCATCAACAAGATACAGTTAAAAGAAAATTCTTCTGCTCTAATCCAATTATATGCCATATACACTCTCCGTCACTAAATATATATTTTACCTATTGATTCTACACCGTTATACGTCAATAATCAAAATAAAGAATGACTATATCAAAAGTCTCCTAACGTAAAAAGCGTTTGAATCGTGTGATTTGTATTAATCCCACCAGTCAAACGCTCGATTTTGCGTTGAGTTTGATACAAGTACGCAGTACCCTTGCGAAGTTTACTAACGTGCTATTGTATCGTCATTAACGTCATTACACCCATTTTAATGCTTTTATGAAAAGCGATAATATAATCGGCAAATACAGCGGGTAAAAAACCATCATAGTGCCACAACAGGTCATATATCACGGCAATTGTGCGTGTATTCTATTAGCAATCCGCTCTTGCCCCAATATTTTAAACACTTGATACATGTCCGGAGAGTTTGCCCGCCCAATTACCGCAACCCGCAATACCGCACTTATATCACCCACATGCCCCTTATATTGGTCTGGATTTTTTTTGTATTCTTTCGTTTCGGCGGCGAATCCAAGTTCTGTGGCTAGATTACGGATTTTTGCGAACCATCCTGTTTGATTATCTGACTGATCATATAAATCCGGATATCTTTTCAATGTAGCCTCTATATCTGTCCCGCTTACATTGGCGGGGAAATTGTCCTTTATTGTGAATAACTCATCGAAGAAAAAATCGATGTAATCTTTAATTTCATCCCATTTTCCTATGTCTTTGCGTGGCTTATCGCCGCCACGCCCTATAGCCAAAATAGCTAATGTATAGCCATAGTCACGGGCAAAGAGCGGATGGAATTTGTTGTCGTAAACCTTTGACCATTTGTCATAGGCGGAATGCACCTCTTCGGCAGTCATCTTCGATATGATGGTTTTTGATATATCTTGTAACTTGAGAAGGTCGAACAACGCCCCAGAGGTACCCATTTTATCAACAGAAAATGCGAACTCGTCCCGGTGTGCTGCCGGGTACTCAAGCCGCCATTCTTCGAAGTTCGAATTGAGGAGTGTCATTAGGTATTCCAGTAGCGCATCTTCTGGATAGCCCGCTTCGCGGTAGAATTTCAGCGCTGCTTCCGGGTCATAACGCTTGGATAGTTTACGTTTCGAGGTGCCATCCAGCTTCATAACTTGTGCCGTATGAATGAACTTCGGCATTTCCCAACCTAGCGCACCAAACAATTCTGCATGATACGGCACCGAACTCAGCCATGCCTCATCTCGGACTACATGGGTCGTCCGCATTAAATGGTCATCAACTACATGAGCAAAATGGTAAGTGGGGATGCCGTTAGATTTTAGCATGACTTCATCGTGGGATAGGCGGCGGAAGGTAATGATTCCTTTTAATTCGTCGTGGAAAACAAACTCATCAGCACTTATCTCGCACGATACATCCGAGCGTATTCGTAACACAAATTCAGTACTGGACTTTACTCGCGATTGAACTTCCGGCAGGCCAAGGTCACGGCAGCATGTCCATTTCCCATAGTAACCGGGGGTCACTTTCAGCGTGTTTTGCTCTTCGCGAATGCTGGCTAGGCGGCCGCTGTCACAAAAACATGGGTACGCCTTTCCTTGCTGCACCAAATATTTCGCAAATGTTTGATATATTTCTTTGCGTAGGCTTTGGCGATATGGCCCGTAAGCACCAATGTCGTTGCCGTCTATATCTACGCCCTCATCGTACTGTATGTTATAGTCTTGCAATCTTGAAACTATTTCCGCAACACCGCCTTCAACTTCACGTTTGAAATCTGTATCCTCGATGCGAAGGTAGAAAACGCCATTGCTCTGATGCGCAAGTCTTTCGTCTGTCAATGTCCCAAACAATACCCCCAAATGCATAAAACCCGTAGGGCTTGGCGCAAATCGTGTTACATAGGCGTCCTTGGGAAGAGAGCGTTTTGGGTATAGCGATTCGTAATAATTAGGGGGGTGCTTTATGGACGGGTATAGCAATTCTGCAAGCTCGTTAAAGTTCATTATTTTGGTTCTCCTCTATCCTGGCTACGCGCAGGGCAAGTACAGAAAAAAGGTTCGTCATTAGTATCAAAACCCGAAAGAGGCCTTGACTTTATATTCATGTACCTGCCCAAGCACGTAACGTATCGCTTCAAAATTACAGCCCGGAAACCCGAAGCCCGTCCACCAGAATAGAAGGCATGCCCATACCGCCATGTCCACCAGAGTGGAACCTAATGTCGCTGCCCACTGCCTTAATATTCTTTAGCACTTCGTAGAAATTGCCGGCAACAGTAATTTGCTCAACAGGCTTGCTAATCTTGCCATTCTCGATAAGGAAGCCGTCAGCCGAAACAGAAAAATCGCCCGACACAGGATTAACACCAGAATGCAGCCCGGCCATCTCTGTAATAACCAGCCCCTTTTCCACTCCGGAAATAAGTTCATCAAATGATGTTTGGGACGGCACAAGATAGAAATTTGTGCAAGACGTGCCAATTGCCCCACCATGCCCGCCGGAAGCGTTACCTGTGGATTTTACCCCATCCTTCTCAGCAGACTTTGTGTTGTACAGCAAGGTTCTAAGCATGCCGTTTTCAATCACGGCTTTTTGCTGGGTTGCCACGCCTTCCGCATCAAAAGCCATGCTTCCTAGGCTTAGGTCGCATACGCCGTCATCACGCAGGGTTATGTGTGGCGCGGCAATTTCTGTCCCTATTTTGTCCTTGTTAAGAAGCGAGAATCCCTTCTGTGCGTTTTCTGCCATAAATATGCCAGAGAATACCCCAAACAAATCCTTTGCATTGTTATTATCAAACACAATAGGGTATGCACCGGATTCGATAGAAGCTGCGCCAAGGTAGCTTAAGGCAATGTCCACGGCCTTTTTCGCCAGCACCTTATAATCAAAATCAGCAAAATCGCGGCCGTTCCAGTATTCATAGCCAGATTTTGTTATACCGTTTTCTTCTACTCTGGCAATCATATATGCGCTTGCCATATTATTCTTGCGATCTAAGTCAAGACCATACGAATTTGCCATAGCCGTTTCGCCTTCGCTATCACCAACGGTACAATAATCCACCATTTTAACCCTCGGGTCCAAACTTTTGGCGTATGCTTCCATTTCCATTGCCCACTTGATTTTATCGGCAGCGGTTACGTTATTAAGCGCGGGGTTATAAGCGTTAACCTCTGGGTAGCTATCGTCACCTGAGTAGAGCTTTTCTACCGCTTCTTCTTCAATTATGGTTGCGTTGGCTGCGGCGGCATCTAGCATTGGTTCTATTACAGATGCATCAATTTTTTCGCTTGCGGCGTAGCCCATTTTGCCATTATAGGTGCCTCTAAAGCCTACGCCTTGGCTTAACGTGCTTTTATACTCTGTAATCTCGCCGTCTAAAACTCTTACAGAGAATCCGTTGCTTCCGTTGAAGCGCACTTCATAGTCAGTAAAGCCTTTAGCTTCGGCCTTGGCGAAAAGTTCCTGTTTAAATTCAGCAAAAGTCATACTATTTCCTCCCCCCTACTGTCATTTGTTTTACGCGTATCATTGGCTGGCCTACGTTGGTTGGTACGCTGCCACTTAGGCTGCCGCACATGCCTTGGGCCGCTTCGAAGTTGTCGCCTACCATGTCTATATCCCACAGCACTTCGTGGCCTTTACCTATTAGGGTAGCGCCGCGCACCGGCTCGGCAATTTTGCCTCCGCGTATCATATAGCCTTCAAGCACCGCAAAGTTGAAATCCCCAGAAGACGGGTCTACGGAGCCGCCGCCCATTTGTTTGGCGTACAGGCCGTTTTCTGTTGCCGCGATAATTTCTTCGGGCTTGTCCTTGCCGGGAAGGATATAGGTGTTGGTCATACGGCTGGTTGGGGCGTAACGGTAGGATTCGCGCCTGCCGCTGCCGGTGGAGGGCATGCCCATTTTAAGGCCGTTTAGATAGTCCACCAAGTAAGATTTTAGAATGCCGTTTTCTATAAGGGTTGTACGGCGGGTAGCCGCGCCTTCATCATCGATATTGAGAGTACCCCATTCGCCAGCGAGTGTCCCGTCATCTACCGCGTTTACTATTGGCGGGGCTACGGCTTCACCAAGTTTCCCTGTGAAAACAGACGCGCCTTTGGCAATAGATGTCGCCTCTATGCTGTGGGCGCAAGCTTCATGGAAGATTACTCCGCCGAATGCATTATCGATTATAACCGGCATACGGCCGCTGGGGCATAGGTCTGCTTTTAGCATGGTTACGGCCACTTGGGCGGATTCGCGGCCCATTTTAGCCATGTCTAGCGAGTCTAGGAATTCGTAACCGCCTTTTGTGCCTGGGGCTTGGTAGCCTACTTGTTTCTCGTTTCCTTCTGTAGCTACAGCTTGTACAAAAGCGCGGGTGCGGGCGCGGCGGTCTTCTGCCCATATTCCGTTGGAGTTGACAATTAACACATCTTGCACAACGGATGCATAGGAGTTTGAGGTTTGCGTGATTAGCGGGTCATAAGCATAGGCAGCTTCGGAAGCTTGCCTTAGCTTTGCCACTATGTCGCTTTTGGCCACCTTGTCTACTGGCATTTTTATTTCGTCGGAGAAGCGTTGCCACTCACGCCTGTCTAAGGTTATTACGCTTTTGAGGGTTGGATCCTCTTTGAGGCTGGCCTTTATTGCTTGTGCCGCGTCTATGGCCAGTTTTAACAGGCTTTCGCGGCCGGTGTTGTTGGTATAGGCATATACCGCGCTTGTGCCTTGGATAATGCGCAGGCCTAATCCATAGTCTATGCTCCAGCCGGCCTTTTCTATCTGGCCATTGGTCATGGTGATGTTGTCCTTCACGGTGTTTTCCATGAAGATTTCTGCCAAGTCGCCGCCGGTGGCTAGGGCTGCGGTTAGCACATCGTACACTAACTGTTTGTCTAGCAAGCTAATCCTCCTTTTTAGCGAAATGATTCGCTGTGGTGCGATTTTTATTATTCTACCATTTTATTACTAGATTAGCACGCGAAAAACAACAAATACATTACAACGCCCATTTTAGGGCATGCTAACCTTGCGCGGCGGTTATGCACATGCTATATTTTCCTCAAATACATAGCCAAAGCGCAATTTCAGGAGGCCTACATCCATGGAACAACACATGATAGACTTAATAGACAGCGCCAACATGGGCGATATAGAAAGCCAATACAGGCTGGGCCGGGCGTACAAGCTTGGAGAAGACGGTTTCGCCAAGGATTTATTAGAGAGCCATAAATGGCTGAAACTTGCGGCAGAAGGCGACCATCCCGACGCGCAACTTACCTATGCGTATTTTTATATAGACATAGGAGGCCAAGCGCACATCAGGCACGACTTAGAAGAAGGAACATACTGGCTAAAGCGGGCAGGCGCCAACGGCAATGCCCAAGCTTTATGGTTACTAATAGGTGTATACGCCAACTTCCTGCCAGAAACCAGCGGCGAAGTAATCGTAGACTGCTTCAAAATGCTGATAGGCACCTGCAATGATTATACCGCCGCTGTAGAATTAGGCTCTATATACTGCGGTAGCCCTGCCAATAAACATGTGCGCCGTTTTCCCGGGCTAAAGGCATTTTTTGATGCCGAAAAAGGCTTCCGTCTAATGGAAGAAAGCCTTCGCTTGGCAGAAAGTATGGACGAAAACCCTCTTAAATATGAGCAGTATGCCATGGCATGCCAAGCCTACGATTTCGACTCATCTAAAGCATATAAGGCAGATTCGGAAGACAGTTGCTACTTCAAAGGAAGCGACAGGATAATTGCCTTAGCCAAGAAATTGTGCTACGCTGAGAAAGCTCTAGCGGCACTGCAAAACGGCGCGTTTACATCCCCTTTCCCAAAAGAAGTAGTGGCAGGATTAATATCAGAGCAGAAAAACTACTTAAACAGTGCAAAAGGGGAACTGCTGGAGTTGTTGAATAAGAAGTAAAGGGGCCAATGCAATGCCCGGCTTTCTCACGCATTATATTGGCGGTCAGTCCGCGCTTCGGGCTGTTGGCTCAAAGATTAGCGAGTATGTTTCGCCTGCGTCTAAGCTTTACAATCTGGGGACTCAGGGCCCGGATATTTTCTTTTATTATATATCTGGCTTTCTCACCAAGCGCATAAGAGGCGTTGGCACCCAAATGCATGATAGCGGTTTGGGGCTGTACTTTATGTACTTGGCTGATTTAATAAAAAACTCAAAAAGTCCCGCCCAGAGGCAGATTTTATTTGCTTATGTGGCGGGTTTTTTAGTTCATTACGCTGTAGATGTGCATGCCCACGGGTATGTATTTGGCAAAACGCAAGCAGAGACAGGGATGAAAGAGTCTGCGCGGCACCGTCATTTTGAGACATCGGTGGATGTGCTTATGCTTAAGCGCATGTATGGTCTAAAGCCCAAAGACTTCAACCAGCGGAAATTGATTAGCCCCAAGAAGATACATTTACGGGTAGCGGCGGATGCCATGAGCGAGGCGGTTCGTGAAGTGTATCACCGCGATATCGGCCCGATAGATGTTTATAGGGCAATGGAAGCAATGGCACAGTTTACTGGGTACCTAGAGTCAAGTAGCGGGCGGCGTAAGCGCTGGATAGGGCATGCAGAGGATATGATGGTTAGGTCGCGCATTATCTCGGCGCTGGTTCATATGCAGGAAGTTACAGACGGTTGCGACTATTTAAATACGCAAAAACTCCCATGGAATGCGCCGTGGGCCGCAGATGAAACTCGCACAGAAAGCTTCGTAGATCTGTTCGAAGCGGCGGTTGCCGAATCGGCAGATATGATAGCAGCCCTGTATGCCTACACACATGAAGGCATGTCAAGGGAAGAATTGGCGGCCAAAATTAGGAACCGCTCTCTTAAAACAGGATTGGACAGCGATAATATGATAAATGGAATTAGGCCCATACAAAGCGTTAGCTCAGCAGACGGGGTACTGCCCGTGCAAGACTCATGAGCCGCATCATAGTAATTGGCGGCGGCCCAGCTGGGATGATGGCAGCGGGCACTGCCGCCGCGCATGGCGCAATTGTTACCTTACTGGAAAAAAACGAAAAGCTAGGGAAGAAGCTGTATATCACAGGCAAAGGACGCTGTAACCTTACCAATGATACGGATATCCCCGGCTTAATGGCCAGTATAATGACTAACCCGAGATTTTTGCATAGTGCGTTTTACGCTATGGACAGCACGGCGCTTATGGCGTTTTTTGAGGGCCAAGGAGTATCACTAAAGACAGAGCGCGGAGGGCGGGTTTTTCCTGTCTCTGATTATTCGGGGGACATTAATGACGCAATGAAGGCGTATCTTCGTGTTACCGGGGTTCAGGTAGAGCTAAATACAGCTGTGCAAAGTATATCATTATTCCCAGACATTTCAGGCTCGGCCCGGAATATTGTCACCCCTAGCAAAGATGATGAGACCCCAAAGCAAGCCCGGGGTGACGTAAAGTGCGATAACGTAGGGGGCGGTGAAGTCATTAACAATGGTAATCATGTACCATTTGTGATAAAAACTTCCCGCGCTACCTACCACGCCGATGCTGTGATAGTTGCCACAGGTGGACTGTCATACCCTTCTACCGGCTCCACAGGCGACGGTTTTGCTTGGGCAAAATCTTTAGGGCATGCTGTGATTCCCACGCACCCGTCACTGGTCCCCATGCACGCGCCAGAGCCATGGATTGCGGGGCTTACTGGCCTAAGCCTGAAAAATGTGCGATGTATCGCAAGCATTTCTAATACAGTTATATATGAAGAAATAGGCGAGATGATGTTCACCCCAAACGGCATAACAGGCCCGCTTATTTTAAAAGCCAGCGCTCACCTAGCAGGTAAATGGGAGCAAAAACCTATAATAGCAATAGACCTAAAACCCGGACTAACTACAGATCAGCTGGACACCCGCATCCTGCGCGATTTCTCCGCTAGCCAAAATAAAGACTTTGCTAACGCACTGGACGGCCTGCTCCCCCAGCGCCTAATAGAGACAATAATTAGCCTAAGCAATATCCCGCCCCACAAAAAAGTCCATACAATTACCCGTGCCGAAAGGCAAAGCTTAGTTCACCTTCTTAAAAACTTAACAATTTGCCCAACCGGCAACGCTGGGTACAAGGAAGCTGTCATTACTAAAGGCGGCGTAAGCACCAAGGAGGTAAACCCGTCCACACTAATGTCTAAACATATCCCCGGATTATTTTTCGCGGGAGAAATACTAGACGTGGACGCGCTTACTGGTGGATATAATATGCAGATAGCATTTTCTACAGGGTATCTTGCGGGACTATCTGCGGCGGAGTATATTAATTTGGGGGTTTGATACTTTGGCCAGCGGCCAGCCGCTTCATTGGTGAAGCCTTTTAATCTCAGTTTCTGAGTTTCGATATTTTGGTAAAAGCGTTTTTGCGGCATTTTGCTTAATTTTTGAATAAATCATCATTTTTTAGCATAGAAAGAGAGTGATTAGCATGACCACCCCGCCCCACACAGGCTTTGCGGTAGCTATAGACGGCCCGGTAGGCGTAGGCAAAAGCACTACCGCCCGTAAAGTGGCTGCACGCTTAGGCATGACCTATGTAGATACAGGCGCAATGTACCGCGCGGTAGCCTTATATAACATGCGTCAAGCTGTAGATTATAATAACGAAGCCGCCGTAACCGCTTCACTGCCACACATAAACATAACCATTGATAAGCAACAAATCTTCCTAAACGGAGAGGACATAACCTCGCACATCCGTACGCAAGAGATAGCTGCGGTTACATCTATAATTGCATCCTATGCCCCTGTGCGTGAAAAACTGGTTGTTATGCAGCACGAACTGGCCAAAAAAGGCGAAGTAGTAATGGACGGCCGGGACATAGCCAGCCAAGTACTGCCGTGGGCCCAAGTTAAAATATACTTAGACGCAAACACTAACATACGCGCCCAAAGGCGTGCAGATGACCTAGCCGCAAAAGGCCAGCCTTCAGATATAGAAAAAATCATCCAAGAAACAATAGACCGTGATTGGCGTGATAAAACCCGTGCCCACAGCCCCCTAATCCAAGCGCCAGATGCCATCTACCTAGACTCTAGCCATATGACAGAGGAAGAAGTGGTTGAGCGTATAATCGCATATGTAAAATCTGCACTGGCTACGGCTACGTAAGTAGTAGCCGGATGGAAAGGAGGCATGTATTAAGCAATGTCAATGTTCTACAGGTTCGTAAGGAGGGTGATAAAAATCATCGCCCATATCTTTTACCGTTTTACTATTACAGGTCGCGAGCATGTACCGCCCAAAGGCGCGGTAATACTGTGTTGTAATCATATCCACATGCTGGACTGCCTGCTGCTGGCGATATTCACCAAGCGCCAAGTCTTCTTTATGGGGAAGATGGAGTTGTTTAAAGTCCCGGTGCTTGGATGGTTGCTTAAAAAAGCGGGTGCTTTCCCCGTAGACCGCGGTACAGCAGACCTAAAAGCCTATCGCCACACGATGGAACTGCTTAAAAACGATAAGGCACTAGGCATATTCTCGCAAGGTACCCGTACGCAAGAGTTTGACAATGTAAAAGGCGGAGTAGGGGTATTTGCGCTAAAATCTGGGGCACCCATTGTCCCGGTTGGCATAAACGGCACATACCGCATATTTTCGCGGATGCGGCTGAATTTTGGAGCGCCCATATCCATGGAACAATACGCGGGCCGCAAAATAAAATCCGATTTGATTGAAGAAGTAATGGCCGAAGCAGTAGATAAGGTATCGGAGCTGGCGAAATAATGGGCGTAGAAGAGCGCACAGAAGCTGCCAAACAGGCAAAAAAGACAACTATCACAGTAGCAAAATCCGCAGGTTTTTGCGGCGGTGTAGCCCGTGCGGTAAACACCGTATACAAAGAACTGGCCAAAAACCCAAACACTAAGCTAGCCACCCTAGGCCAGCTTATCCATAACAGTACCGTAACAGACGACTTGGCTGCCAAAGGCGTACACATAGTAAACAGTCTTGATGAAATCAAAGACGAAACAGTAATAATTCGTTCACACGGCATCCCAATCACATTAGAGAACGAATTGAAACGCCGAGAAATTCCATATATAGACCGCACCTGCCCCTGCGTAAAAGCTGTGCACCGCTACGCACAGCAGGCCGTAGTAAATGGGCGCACCCTTATAGTTTTAGGCGAACCCACCCACCCCGAAGTTGAAGGCACTGTAAGCTATGGCGGCCCAGATGTTATAGTGGCCGACAGTGAATCCATACTGTTGCCGCAACTTTCAGACGCAATAAAATATACGCTAATAGCCCAAACCACCTTCGAGTTGGCAACATTCATCCGCATCACCGCCGCCCTTACTAGGTTTGATATAGAAATCTACAATACAATCTGTAGCGCGACATCAATTCGCCAAAAAGAAGCGGCAGAGGTTGCCGCGGTGTCTGACATAATGGTTATAATAGGCGACAAACAAAGTGCAAATACCCGTGCTTTGTACAATATTTCCATAAATTTATGCCCAAAAACGATTTTAATCGCCTCAAAACACGATTTACTGTTGCAGAATCTGAAAACAGGTGGTAGAATAGGCGTTACAGCCGGTGCTTCCACACCGTCTGCCCTAACAAAGGAGGCCGTTCAATTTATGAGCGAGTTAACAAATTCATTGCCTGCGGAAACCCCGGAAGAAAAAATAACGGGAAACACAAACGGAGTACAGTCATTTGAAGAAATGCTGGACGAATCTTTACACAAGCCCCTACATAGCGGCCGCGTTGTGAAGGGTACGGTAATAAGAGTAACGCCAACAGAGGTAACTGTGGATTTAGGCTACAAATCCGACGGTATCATAACCCGTAACGAGTTTACGGACGATGCCTCGGCAGATATCACACAGCTAACCAAACCCGGCGATGTTTTCGACGTGTTCATTATCCGCGTGAACGACGGCGACGGCAATGTATTGGCTTCCAAAAAGAAACTAGACAATCAGGCAAATTACAAACTACTGGAAGAAGCCCTTGCCGAGAAGACCGTAGTAACCGGCAAGATAACGGAAATTGTCAAAGGCGGGCTTCTGGCCAATATACACGGCGCAAGGGTGTTTATTCCTTCGTCACAAGTGTCAAACCGCTTTGTAGAAGATTTGAATCAGTTCAAAGGCCAAGAAATGAAACTTCATATCTTGGAATTGGATCGCGGGAAAAGGCGCATAGTAGCAGGCCGTAAAGAGCTTGCGACCATTGAAGCAAAGCAAATCCGTGAAGAAATGTATTCAAAGCTTGAAGTTGGCCAGCGTATAGAAGGTACAGTAAGCAGACTGGCAGATTTTGGCGCGTTTGTAGACATAGGCGGTATGGATGGCTTAATTCATGTGTCTGAAATGGCTTGGAAGCGTGTACGTAAAGTAACCGACGTGCTGCAAGTAGGTGATAAGGTAACCGTTACGGTTATTGGCATAGACCAAGCTAAGAACAAAATCTCCCTCTCGCTGAAAGATATAAGCAACGACCCATGGGCCGGTGTCGCAGAGAAATACCCGGTGGGCAGTATAGTAGAGGGTACAGTAGCACGCTTAGCCGCTTTTGGCGCGTTTGTATCGCTTGAAGAAGGCATAGATGGTCTGGTGCATATCTCTCAAATTGCTAATAGGCGCGTTGCTAAGCCGGATGAAGTGCTTAAAGTTGGTCAGGTTGTCCAAGTAAAAGTTACAGATGTTAACCAAGAAGGCCACAGGATCAACCTTTCTAAGCGCGAAGCGGATATTGACCTTGGTTACGAAGGCTATGACCAAGACGAATATTACGATGATGACGAATATTACGAAGACGAATATGAAGTCGGCGAAGAAAGTGCGGAAGAAGTTGTTGAAGCAACAGATGCGGAAGTTGCTGAAGAAACAATAGAATAGTAAATCATTTAGATGAGTAAGCTGGGCAGCCGCGTGCCTTAACAAAGGGCATGAGGAAAGTCCGAGCATCATAGGGCAGGGCGCCGGATAACACCCGGCAGAGGCGACTCTAGGGACAGTGCAACAGAAATAAACCGGGATTTTTTAATCCTAAGGGTGGAAAGGTGCGGTAAGAGCGCACCGCCACCCCGGCGACGGGGTGGGCACATGTAAACCCCGCCTGATGCAAGACCAAGTAAAGCTAGGTTTCGAAACATGCCATGGGTTGCCCGCCCAAGCTTTGGTAGTGTCGCATGAGCCTGCTGGCAACCGCAGGCCAAGATAGATGGTTGTCCATGACAGAACTCGGCTTATAGGCTTGCTCATTTTATGATATAGTTGTAAAATATAACCGCAGCTGATAAAGGTTGCGGGATAAGTGTCGCTTTAAACAGCGGCATTCATGGAGATGTACTCAAGTGGCTGAAGAGGCTCCCCTGCTAAGGGAGTAGGTCGTTAGCGCGGCGCGGAGGTTCAAATCCTCTCATCTCCGAGAATAAAAAGCCCCGAAAACACATGTTTTCGGGGCTTTTCATTTGCGAAATTTCTTTTTTACCCTTTAGAGGTTTTTACACCCTTTATAAACGCATCCATTCTTGCGGCACTGTTGCGTTTCATTTCTTCCGTGACATGCCCATACACATCAAGGGTAAATGCGGCGGTGTGGTGTCCGAGGTTTTCTTGCACAGTTTTTACATCATCCCCGGACATGAGGGCAACCACGGCATATGAATGTCGCAAATCGTGGTAACGAGCCGTTGGTATGCCGAGGTCGCTAACTATACGCTTGTAATTTTTATAAACGGTAACGTGCTTTAGGTGTTCGCCAAGTTCGTTTGTAAATACATAATCGCTATCGTTCCATGCATCTCCAGCGTGATTTTTCCAACTATCTTGCGTGACTTTATGCTTTTTCAATGAATCCATTACGAAGGCGGCAGGGGTAATTATGCGGGGTTTATTACTTTTGGTGGTATCTAGGTAGTAGCCGCCATTAGCGGAATCTCTCAAAAGCTGGGCGTTAATCAGTAGTGTACCTTTTTCAAAGTCTACGCAATTCCACAATAATCCTAGAGTTTCCGACTGTCGCATCCCAGTAAAAAGCGTTACCAAGTACAGTGTTTCAAAAGCATGACCATCTATTGCTTCCATAAATTTTGCTATCTGAAAATTATCGAGCGGTGTTATTTCCTTCTTTGCAACCCGTGGCAAAGTACACGCATCAGCAGGGTTTAGCCGAATGTAGCCAACCTTCAATGCTTGCTGTAAAGATTTATGCAATACGCCGTGAATATTCTTTATTGTCTTGGGGGATAGGCCGGGTTTATCCCCTACGCCATTAAGCAAGTCATTGTACAACTTCTGTATTACCGGAGGATTAAGAGCAGTTAGTTTGATGGCAGATAAGTTGGGCTTGATATAGTTTATACAAATTTTGCTGTACAAGTGATGAGTTGATATTTTGACAGTGTTTCTTGCGTATTCATCAAGCCAAATATCAAGCCATGCCCCTACTGATAGTTTTGACGACTCTGTGTATATTCCTTCGTCTATAGCAACGGTAGCTTGGGCTAATTTTTGGCGTACTTCTTTTTGCGATTTTCCATAAACAGATTTTTGTACTTGCTTGCCCGTGCCGGGGTCACGCCCAGTTGTGTAACGGGCTTCCCATGTGCCGTCTTTGCGTTGGCGGATAGTGCCGCCGCCTTGGGCATTGCGTTTTGCCATAGCGTTACCCCTCTTTCTACGATTTGATGTTATCACGCTGTGCGTCTAAAAGACCGCTTATATATGCCAAAACCTTTTCTTTGCCGGACGCATTCAATGAACACAGTCCGACATTGATTATTTCCAGCGTGTCCAATTCATCTGCTGTTATTTTGGTGGCCGTAAAAATATCTACCAGCTTTGTTAGTACATAACTTTTATTATCAAGCGTATGCATTTTTTCTAACAGCCCAACCAAGAGCGATTGAAACTCGTGGCTATTTACTAACTTACCGTTATCCCTGTGCGACAAATTATTTATGACTTCATGCATCTTTGTTTGTTCGGTAGGGGTCTTGTGCCCTGCCAGACCAAGCAAATAGTCGATTGAGCAGTCAAAAAAATTTGACAGTTTTATTAGCGTATCTGCATCTGGCTTTGAACGTCCAATCTCCCACATCCTTACGGCACTCTCGCCCTTGTCAATCTGAAATGCAAGCTGTGTTGCCGTTAATCCCTTTTCTGTTCGTAGTATTTTTAGTCTGTCTTTGAATTCCATTTAATTCACCATCCTTATACTGAATATTATACATGAATTTATTTGACGGTGCAATATTTTCATTTTTATATTGACATTAAGCAGGCGCATCATTATAATTGACATATGGCAATCGCCGCATCAAAATTGACATAAAATACGGAAGGAGGAACGCCATGCAAAGTACACTCTTTGAAAAGCCAACGCTTACTGTGCAAGAAGCCGCAAATCTTATTGGGGTCAGCGCGCCAACTATGTACGACATTACAGAACGAGCAGACTTTACCGCCTTAATACGCGTTGGTAGAAAGAAATTAATTTTGCGGACAAGATTTCTTGAATGGCTCGAAGCGCAGGCCGGGCAGAAGTGACGCTGAACCGTACAAAACCAACCATGAAAAAGACGATGATTATAAGACAATCTAATTGACATATATGTAAGTGGGTGTGCTTGTATATGCGGGAAATTACCCTTGGGGTAAGCGCATGTGTTTACACGCACCACCCGTCCGTTCCGTTATCCCAATGTCAAGACGGAGAAGCGTGCCTTGACATTGGGATTTGCGCATGGTGTATCGCAAGCGGCGACGGGGGATGAAGGGAGTTGGCAGTTAGCAGGTATTTCTCCCCCGTCTTATCTCTGAGCATACCATGCGCAACCACTCCACTAGCACAGTGGCTACTGTGTGTGTGGCTCGAAAGGAATCTGCAAAATTGGCAGTTAGGCACAGTCAGACAAGTGCAGTTTTTACCCGTCACTACAGGGCATTTAATAGCTAATCCTAATCTTGCAAGCAATGCAAGTGTCCGGTCATAAATGACCTCACACTCACTGCTTGTTGGGGATAAATCCCCAAACCCCTATAAAAATCTCGGGCGATTTTTACTCCAAGCCAACACTTCGTGTTGGCTACGGCATCACTTGCGCGGAATGAATAGCAACGTCAGACATATAAAGCTATGCATATTGCTATCAAATCTAAGCTCAACTTATCAAGTTCTCGTTGTGACGGGAATCACATTGTGGTAAAATACGGTTAACGCCGTTGCAATTAATTGGACTGCAAAAATGTATGTTTACATAACGAAAGGGTAACTACGATGGACGTATGGATTCATGTTACAATATCTATTACTGTGACTCTTGCAGTTGCTGGATGCTCTGTTCTTGCGTTTATAAAGTTTTGGGGCAAAACATTTGTGGAGAAGAAGGTTGCTGAGAGCTTGAAAGAAAAGCAACACAAGTTAGATGTTGAACTTGATAAACTTAAATCCGCTAATGCGAGAGTGAATCACATCATGATGTCGCTGTATGATGAAGAGAAAGAGGCACTAAAGCAAATATCCGATAAGCTGACAGCGGCCGTCGGTGAGGTTCACATGCTTACAACATCTGGGGATTGGTACAATAAAGAAATCAGCTTACCACACCGAGAAAAGTGCTACTCGCTCATGGGTGAGTTGAACGGCGCAATCAATAGTAACAGGATATTTCTTGATAGAAGTCTTTATGTGAAAATTTCTGAGCTTCGAGCGTTAATTTGGAGCGTATTAGGCGGATTTAATCACTATGCAAATGGATACAAAAAAGATTTTGATAATCCTGCCTTGCGACAGATTCAACAAAAAGCTATTGACGAAAGCGGGCTTTTATATAAAGAGCTTGATGAGATTATTGAGTCAATGATAACTCATCTCGAAGAAAAAAAAGCAGAGTCGTTTGAGGGCTAATGGTTTGTGACTATGAAGTAGCTATGTAAATGTCGTAAGGGGTGCGGTTTATGGACAATATTGTGAAAAATCAAAAAAACCATGATTTTTTTATAAATGTAGCGCAAATTATTGAGCAAGCACGGCGGTTTGTTGGACGCACCGCTGACTTAACCATGTGCATAACATACTTTGAAATTGGGCGAATGATTGTTGAGGAAGAGCAAGGCGGCAATGCTCGTGCCGAATACGGCAAAGGTTTAATGAACGAGCTTGCAAGGTTTTTAACGGAAAAATTTGAGCGTGGTTTTTCGTTGTCCACGCTTAAAAACGCAAAACAGTTTTATAATGTCTATGCGTCGTCAATTCGTCAGACATCATCTACCGAATTTAATAATGAATCAAAAAGCCAAACATTGATTAGCTTTTTTGAAAACCAAACTTTCACAAAGAAAGGTCAAGCAATGATTAGCCAATTATATCCCTTCACGCTCAGCTGGTCGCATTATTTGATTTTAATGCGCATCAAAAATGACGATGAACGCCGTTTTTACGAAATTGAGGCGACACGAGGGCAATGGACGTACCGTTTTCTTCAACGTCAATATGGTAGTAGCCTGTATGAGCGACTTGCCCTGTCTCGTGATAAAGAAGGGGTTATGCGTTTGGCGCAAGAAGGGCAGATAATAGAAAAGCCCGAAGATATGCTAAAAAACCCTTTTGTGTTGGAGTTTGCAGGATTGGCAGAAGATGCATCCTACAGTGAAACCCAATTAGAAAAGGCATTGTTAAGCAAACTGTCGAAGTTTTTACTTGAACTTGGAACTGGATTTTTATATGAAGCACGGCAAAAGCGATTTACATTTGATGAGGAGCATTTTAGGTTGGACTTGATTTTCTACAACCGGCTATTAGCTTGCCATGTACTGTTTGACCTTAAAATTGGTAAGCTGAAGCACCAAGACCTTGGACAAATGCAGATGTATGTAAATTATTTTGACCGCTACGTTAAAACAGAGCGTGAAAATCCAACCGTTGGTATACTTTTGTGCAAGGAAAAGAGTGATAGTATTGTTGAGTTGACGTTGCCCGAAAATGCTAATATTTATGCTACCGAGTATAGCTTGTATTTGCCCGACAAGGCTTTGTTGCAACGAAAGTTGGCAGAGTGGATTGAGGAGTTTGAAGAAGTGCATGGAGGAGTAGATGCTGATGGATAACTACTGCATTTATAGCAATAGTCGTTTTACAAAAACGGAGATGAATCCTGAACATATAATCCCGTTGTCGCTTGGAGGGGCTAATGCGTTTACTATATTCGTAAGCAAAGCGAAAAATAGCGAGGTAAACCATAAAGTTGATGCAAAAATGAATAACGACTTTCTTGTAAAAATACGTCAAGTGCAACATGGCTTCAAGGGACACTCTGGCACAGAGCCTATTGTTAAAATAAAAAAAGCAAAAGTTGGAAGCAATCCCGCCAGTTGGGAACTTTCTCAAAATGATTTGAAGATATACGACCATATTGAGAAGCAAAATTTATATGGCGAGCAATCTACCACGCTGAGCGTTCAAATGGACTTGACTGTACGATATAAGTTTGTAGCAAAAGTAGCATTAGCAACAGGCTATTTCATGTTTGGAGATGTATTCGTCAATAATGCAGACCATGAAGCGTTACGCACTCTTGTTTTCGCTGATGATGTCGAAAATCCTCGTTTGGATTTAAGATTTTATGATGAATTTTCATCCCCCGGGGTTTTGGATATCCCACAAAGTAATAGCTGGGAAATCAATAAATTGATTGCGTCACGAGTAAAGTCAAGCGGTGTCATATGGGGGTATTCAACCAACAGAATTATAGCACATGTGTTTGTAGGAAGCACCCTTCTTGGTATGGTGAATTTTTCTGCAAAAGTAGAAGCATTTCATGCTGACAATGATGTACACGATGATTTTGGTGCTGTAATTCGTATGCAAAATAATACTATATTTTCGCAGATACAATATCGACGGGAACTTGAAGAAGTATTGACCTATCTTGATTCGTTAAAAAGTGTTGCTCATTTACCATCAACATAGAGAGTCAAGCGGAAACTTGTGTAAGACTTATAAGCGACCTAATATAGACCTATTATCGTCACAGCCCTAATGGGTTTCGTAAGGAGATGTTTCAATGAAAACCGATGCTCAACTCAGAAAAGAAGGTATGCGCATATTGTGCGAAAATTTAGGATTAGTTGATACTGGACGTTTTATAGCACTAATCAATCGTGACTCATTCGATTACACCAAATGGCAGCAAGACCTCTACAACGATTTATCTCTTGAGGACTTGCGCCAAAGAGCTGATGAATTTTGGCAACGGACACACTAACTAACGAGTTATATTTTACCCTTTAATTTACCCTTTACAGAATCAAAAACCAAAATATACAGTTTTATTGTATTGCATAAAAATGCCGCAAACATGGGCTTTTACGGCATAGTGCGAGATGAGATTTCATAGCATTTACGGCCATCGAGAAATTCAAATCCTCTCATCTCCGGAATTAAGAACAAATACGAATTCTCCCAGATTTTTTTTCGCCGGGGAGGTATTTGTCATAGTATTCCAAATTGATAGATAAATAATTTCCACTTGATTTTTAGCAAAGGCCGGTTATACTGTTATTAACAATTATTAAAAGCTATGATGAGAATTAGTAAGCATGGTTGGCGTTTCAGAGAGAAGATGGTTGGTGCGAATCTTCACAAAGACATGCAGAAGCCCCCTCGGAGCTGTGAACCGAACGGATTATTCCAAGTAGGCTTCAACGTGATGCGCACGTAATAGCGTAGCGGCGTGTTCGCGCCGATAAAGAGCAGGGCAGCATGTCCTGAACTTAGGTGGTACCGCGGAACAGTATGTTTCGTCCTAAGAATGAGTTTTACTTGTTCTTAGGGCGTTTTTTATTTTACAAGAAAGGGGCCGTTCGTATGCGAGCCGAAGAAATGCGTCTCATGTATGTAAAGTTTTTTGAAGAGAGGGGGCACAAAGAAATCGCGTCCGCGTCGTTGATACCGGATAACGATCCAAGCGTTTTATTTACAACTGCTGGGATGCATCCGCTCGTTCCATATTTACTTGGCGAGCGACATCCAATGGGTAAGCGTCTAGTCAGCATCCAGAAATGTATAAGGACGGACGACATTGATGAGATTGGTGATGGATTTCACCATACCTACTTTGAAATGCTTGGCAACTGGTCACTCAATGATTATTTCAAAGAGGAATCAATCCAGATGAGTTTTGTCTTTTTGACCGAAGTGGTAGGGATCCCGGTTGATAAGCTCGCTGTAACTGTTTTCGAGGGTGACAAGCAGATACCAAAAGACGAAGAAGCATATGATTGCTGGAAGCGAGCTGGACTACACGATAGCCAAATATATTATTACGACATGAATGAAAATTGGTGGGGGCCAGCTGGTGAAACCGGGCCATGCGGGCCGGACACAGAAATATTCTATGATATGGGAACCGACTTCTGTGGGAGCGGTTGCGGCCCAGCTTGCAAGTGCGGTAAGTTTGTTGAAATATGGAATAACGTATTTATGCAGTATAACAAGCTATCAGATGGTTCTTTTGTTCTGCTTGACCAAAAAAATGTAGACACAGGTATGAGCTTAGAACGCATCCTTGCCATATATAATCGTATGGAAAACAACTACGAAACCGACCTCTTCGCACCGATTATTGAAAAAATTGAGAGCCTAACAGGTTCGGTCTGTTCAAAAGAAAATATGCGGGAGTACCGTATCATATCCGACCATATGAGAGCCATTGTCTTTATCCTAGGGGATTTTAAAAAAATATGCCCGTCTAACACTGGACAAGGTTATATTCTGCGGCGTTTAATCCGACGGGTAATAAGACTGATTAAAAAGATGGGTGTGTCTGAAAATATCCTACCTCATATAACTGAAGTCATCATTTCTATTAACGCTCCCGTTTATACGGAATTATCGGATAATCAAGACTTTATATATGAGCAGCTTGAAAAAGAATTTACCTTATTCAGCAAAACACTGGATAGCGGATTGAGGGTTGCGGAGAAAACTTTATCCATTCTCAAAAGCGGTGAGTGTCTTGACGGCGGTGTGGCATTTCGATTGTTTGATACCTTCGGATTCCCATTAGAATTTACCGAAGAACTAGCAAAAGAAAAAGGTATCTCCATTGATGTTGCGGGCTTCCAAAAACATTTGTCTAAACATCAAGAACGGTCACGGAGCGGTGCGCAAGGATTATTCAAAGGCGGATTAGCAGACCAATCAGGTCAGACCGCTCGCCTGCATACAGCAACCCATCTTTTGAATGATGCATTACACAAAGTCTTAGGCAATAGCGTTTCGCAACGGGGGAGTAATATCAATGCTGAGCGGCTGCGTTTCGATTTTTCCTTTGAACGGAAAATGACGAAGGATGAATTGAACGCAGTGAGTGGAATAGTAAATGATGCTATCTCAAAAGCAATAAATGTGGACTGTAACGAAATGACTGTAGAGGAAGCAATCGCTTCTGGTGCCATTGGTGTATTCGATAAGAAGTATGGTGAGATTATAAAAGTCTTTACGATTGATGGATATTCAAAAGAAATATGCGGAGGGCCTCACGCACAAAACACAAGTGAATTGGGGACGTTCAAAATAATTAAAGAAGAAAGCTCGGCATCCGGTGTCCGCAGGATAAAGGCCGTCATTGAGTAGGGTCATGTGATAGTAGTAGACCTCTATCAGATACATGATGCTATATTTGAAGTTTAATTTTGTGAAGAAACCAAAGGTTAAGGATATGGTATACTTATTTTAGGTTAAATATGTAATTCATGTTACCTTTCCAGTTTTGATGATAATGACAAAACCAGAAAAGTAACACTTTTTTTATAGTCAAATTTTCTGGAAGGATGGGATTGCTGTTTATGTTTAGCGAAATGCAATTGGTTTTTATGATATTAATTGCTACTACTGTATGCTTTGCAGTGCCTAAGTTTCGCTCCGACTTAGTGGCTTTGTGCTCACTTTTAGCGCTGTATTTGTCGGGGGTACTTACGGTGTCCGAGGCCCTTGCTGGCTTTTCTAGTACGGTTGTGGTTATGCTTGGGGTTTTGTTTATTGTTGGGGAAGGGATTTCCCAGACCGGGCTTGCTGGCAAGGCTGGTAATTTGCTTGTTAGGCTGACTGGCAATAGTGAGTTTCGGATGCTGGTTTTTGTTAAGCTTCTAGTAGCTATAATGGGGTGTTTTATCAGTAATACCGGGACGGTTGCAATATTGATGCCTGTAGTGGTTAGCTTGAGTATGAAGATGAACATACACCCTGGCAAGCTACTGATGCCCCTTGCGTTTGGGGCCAGTATGGGAGGCGCACTTACTTTGATTGGTACTGCGCCTAATCTTCTTGCTAGGGATGCCCTTATAAATCATGGGTTTCCTGGTTTATCGTTTTTTGATTTCACGCCTATCGGGCTTATTATTCTTTTTACGGGTACTCTTTATATGTGGTTTATAGGGCGGCGTATGCTGGATAAGCCTTATGAAAAAAAGCTACAGATTGCCGATACTGCCAATGTATCCGAGCTTCTTAGCCAGTATTTAATAGATGAAAATCTTCATTATGTTATTGTCGTTGATGGGCATGGGATTGTGGGCAAGAAGTTAAAGGAACTAAAGTGGCCCAGTGATTATGGTGTTACAGTGTTAAAGGTGCGGAAAAAAGCAGCGGCAAAGGGGTTTTCTATATTATCTGGAAGTGGTTTTACCCAGGTGCTTGCGGAGCCGGATTATGTATTGGATGCTGAGGATATTTTGCTGCTTTATGCCGATGCCTCTTCCTTAAAGGGATTTTTAGATGGAACAGGGCTTGAGGTTACACCTCGTGATATGGTTGATGGCCTTCATATCCAGGATGAAAATATTGCTGAGGTTATTTTGACTCCTCAGTCCAATCTTATAAATCAGTCATTGAAGGATATTCATTTTAGGGATAAGTATGGGCTTTCGGTTTTATCTATAAAACGAGGGTCTCAAAATGCAAAGCTACCCTCTGTGGAAGATGAGCTTCACTATGGTGATGCAATGCTGGTTTATGGTAAGTGGAATGACATTGATCTTTTGGCAAGGGAAAAAAGTGACCTTGTTGTGATTCGCCGTGAAGTGACTGCTACAGAGACGTTTAAGCCTATCCGCGCCATTTTAGCGGGTTCTGTTTTATTGTTGATGATTGTGATGTTGGTTTTTGAATGGATTCCGGCGGTTATAACGGTGATTATCGCGGGGCTGTTTATGGTTTTGACGGGATCTGTGCGAAGTGCCGACCAGGCTTATCGTGCAGTCAACTGGCAGATTGTTGTGCTAATTGCTTGTATGCTGCCTATGGCTACAGCTTTAGAAAATACCGGAGGTGTTGCTTTTATAGCCGATGGTATCACTACTGCTTTGGGTGGGGCAGGGCCTGTTGTGGTTATGGCAGGGCTTTATGTAGTTACTTCCATTTTTGGGGTGTTTATAAGCAATACAGCTACTGCGGTTTTATTCCTTCCTGTGGCTATTTTGGCGGCTGGAGAGATTGGGGTTAGCCCTTTGCCTTTTGTTATGGCGGTTACCTATGCTTCTAGCATGTCATTTGCTACTCCTGTATCTACTCCGCCTAATGCTATGGTAATGGTGGCTGGGAAGTACAAGTTTGTTGATTATATGAAGGTAGGTGTACCACTACAGTTTATTGTTGGGCTAATAATAATTTTGGTATTGCCGTTATTTTTTCCGTTTTAATACGGTGAGAGGAGGATTTATATGACACGAATAATAAATATCCGGGAGAACCCGGAATGGATTACGAAGGCTGTAGATTATTTTTCATCCCGGTGGGGAATTGACAAGACTCTATATGCTTACAGTATGAATGCCAGTTTATGGACCAAGTATCCTGTGCCTAGATGGTATATTATGGTAGTTGATGATGAAATAGTTGGCGGGTATGGGCTTATTGATAATGACTTTATTATAAATTCAGACCTTTGTCCGTGGTTTTGCGCGCTATATATTGAGTCTGATAGACGCGGGCAGGGCCTTGGCGCAAAGCTTCTGGGACATAGCCGGGTTGAGGCTGGGAAGTTAGGGTTTACGAAGGTGTATCTTAATACAGATCATGTTGGTTATTATGAGAAATATGGTTGGCGTTATATTGGAGATTTTACTCATGGAAGCGGGGATGAGGTTCGCGTTTATGAGGCGGACGCGGAAGTTTGAGTTGGCAGTGTTACTTTTCTGGTTTTGATGATAACGACAAACCATAAAATTTGAGTAGAAGTGCTATGCGATTGCGCGAAGCAACGCGTAACATAAAGGGGAAATTATTGTGAGCATAACTTATAGAGAATTGGCTGCCCATGAAGCGGAGCGGATTAGTGAACTTACTTTTTATAATGAATTTAATAGATTTTGGCGTAAGGTGGATGGCGTTAGGCAGTGGGTGGAATTTTATTGGCTTGATGAGGATTTTCCCGATGGATGTGAGGCTCACTTGGCGGCTTTAAAAGCGACTTTTGAAGGGGAAGGCTATGTGATTGGCGCCTTTGACGGGGATTTGCTGATTGGGTTTTGTAGTGTTAATCGCGAGATGTTTGGAGAACAGTTTAAATATGTGCTACTTGATCAGATATTCTTGTCAACGAAGTATCAGAGGCAGGGGATAGGAAAAAAACTATTCTTATATTGTACTGAACAGGGGAAGCGATGGGGTGCTGATAAGTTGTATATTTGCTCTTCTTCGGCTAAGGAAACATTGGCTTTCTATCGCGCTCTTGGTTGTATGGATGCCAAAGAGATTATTGGCGGAATTAGTGATGATGAGAATGATATAGAGCTTGAATATAATTTGCGTCCCTTGACATATGTATGGGTATAAATAGGGTCCCCTGCCGTTATGGGGATAGTGAGTGTTTGTACGCAAAAAATTGCGTAAATCTTAATAAAATACATTATGTTTAAGCAATAATTTATATTTATACGTAATTTCAAAGGCGATTGAAACATTTGGATATTAGTGTTAATCGCCTTTTCTATATTGTTGTTCTTCTCTTATTACTTTTATAATATCCAGTATCATAATCTGTGTGCTTCGGGGGAGGTCGTCTAAATATACAGGTTTTCTTTTTTCTAAGTTGCGTAAGTAATCTAGCGAAGTCCTAAACAAAAGGGCCATTTTTTCCAGCTTATCCACTGGGGGCAGCTGTATATTTCTTTCATAATTTTTTATTGACCACTCTGTTACGCCTAGTTTTTCTGCTAACTCTTGCTGAGTTATCTTCGCTTCCATTCTTAGCTTTCTTAGTCTTTGCCCAAAATCATACGCTTCATTTCTCATGGAAATCACCTCTTCATGATTCTATCATACTTAAAGGGAATAATACTCTAGCCAAGATAATTAAAGCAAGGAATTTAAATCTTGACATTGAGAGAATTATTGTATTGACAAAAGGACAATGCTTTCATATACTCATGTAGATTTTAAAATATATCCAGCTGGATGTATTGTGCCCTGTATTACAGGGAATATACTTAGGAGGCTATACCATGGAAAGAAAAGACAGGAAGTTAAGCATTGACAAGGTTATTGGTGATAACCTTGTAAAAATCAGGAAAGAGCGCAAATTTTCCAGAGATGAACTGGCTGATTTGGTAGGTATAACCGCGTCGCACCTAGGGCTTATTGAGCGAGGTGAGCGTGGGATTACGGCTGTTAATTTTTCAACTTTTAAACAGGTATTGGATGTGCCAGTGGATTACTTCTTTAATGAGGAAGTTGATAGCCAAGCTAGCGATGATGAAAACATGGAACTGATTGGAAGAAAACGCAAAATACACAGCTTAATTAATTTCTTAGATGAAGAGAAGTTAGATTTCTTGATAATGTCAGCAAAAGCTCTTATGGCTATGAAATAAAAATTTTTAAAAGTACTTCCAAAAAAACCGCGCGAAGCGCGGTTTTTTTATTGTGGCGTGATTGCGTTCGGTGCTCTAATAGGGATATAATAAAGAACGCATAAATTTATTTTAAGGACTGTGCCTATGTTAATTAATCAGCGAATAATGCAGTGGATTTTACATTTTAAGCAAATGATTACCGCCATTGATATGACTACTGGCAAACCTTGGCATAAGCTGCTTCTTTTTACATTGCCACTGTTGGTTGGGAATGTATTTCAACAGCTTTTTAGCACTGTAGATGCTATTATGCTTGGCCGCTTTGTGGGCGATTATGCCCTTGCGGCAGTAGGCAGCACTATATCTATGTTCTTTTTCATAATGGTGTTGATGATGGGGATTTCCATGGGTGCTGGGGTTATGGTGGCTCAGTATTTTGGCGCAAAGCGGCGGGAAGATCTTTCTCATACTATTGGCACTTGTATTACCCTTACGGCTATAATGGGGGCTGTGCTTATGATTGTAGGGCCTTTTGTAACTAGGCCTCTTTTGACTTTCTTAAATACCCCTCCTGAAATTATTGATTATAGCGTTACATATATCAATGTTTTGGTTATTGGGATTTTGGGTATGAGCTATTTTAATATGCTTAGCGGGATACTCCGTGGGGTGGGGGATGCCTTTTCTCCTTTACTTTATCTTGCTATTGCGTCTTTGCTAAGTATTGCTCTTAATTTTCTGTTTATTAGGGTTTTTGGATGGGGGATCATGGGTGCGGCTGTAGGCACAGTTATTGCACAGTCTTTAAGCGCTTTGTTATGCCTGCGTAAGCTTCTTATGATGCGCGATGTTTTTGATTTAAAGCTTAGGCATCTGCGGCCTAAGCGTGAATATGTAAGTCAGGTTATGAAGCTTGGCCTGCCTACCGGGGCATCTCAGGCGGTGTTTTCTGTTGCTATGATGATTGTGCAACCTTTGGCCAATGAGTTTGGGTATCTATTCTTGGCTTCAAATATCATTGTAATGAAGGTTGACGGCTTTGTAATGATGCCTAATTTTTCCTTTGGCAATGCTATGACAGTATATGCGGGGCAGAATATGGGAGCCGGTGAAGTTGAGAGAGTGAGTAAGGGTACAAAACAGTGTATATTGATGGCACTTGGAATGGCAGCGTTTATGGTTACGGTTATTCTCCTTTTTGGTAGGAGTATTGCCGGGTTATTTACAGATACTGTGGAAGTCCTTGATATGAGTGTGTATTTTTTACGAATTTTGGCTGTAGGATATTTAGCTTTTTCTATTAATATGGTGCTTTGGGGGACTATCCGCGGGGCTGGAGATGCTATGACTCCTATGTACGCTTCCTTGCTTAATACGGCACTTGTGCGGGTGCCTTCTGCTTTCTTGTTGGTGTATTTTATTGGTGAGCCTGTGGCTCTTATATATTCGTTGCTTATTTCTTGGACTACTATTTCTTTGTTGTCGGTTATTGCTTATAAAATTGGATGGTGGCGTACTAAGGGGCTTGTGAAGGCGCAGAAGGTCGAAGTGTCTTGATGAAGCGGAAATCTATTGCGCTTATGGCTAGAATTACTTGAGATGGTAAATAGAATACCCATATCATAGGGTAGATATTTCTTAGCCAAGAGGGCGCGCCAAAATAGCCTGGTAGGTTGAAAATTAGAACACAAACATCACATGCTGCGAATAATAAAAGGCCCGTTACTGCAAGCAGGCGATTGTGCTTGAGGTGGCGGGCTGTTATATATATATTGGAAACAAAAAGGGCGGCGTATAGGGCTGTAAATACATAGATGGGGTCTAACCAGAAAAAGGCCGGTATCAAAAGAGCCAGCCCTAATAGGAATTTCGGCGGTTTATTGGTTGCACGAAGGATATAAGCCCCATGGGCAAAACAAAATACCGCTACCCCCGGCAGATGCCGGTCGTGCAGTATTAGGAAATAGTCTGCCCATAGGGTGAAACCTAGTGCTAGGGTTAGGAATAGCCAGTCGCGCTTTGACTTACATAGGAAGAATGACAGTGCCGCAATACCAAAGCAGATGGCTATGAATGTGAACAGCAAGCCCGTTATTAAAGGAAAAACGCGGCCATGGGGCCTAGAATCATGGCCAGCGCAATGATAATACATATAATAGCCGCCAGTATTTGCTTGTGCTTACGGAAGAAATGTTTCATTTTATGCCTCCATTTAAATGGGGCTCTGCCCCATGCCCCGCCGCGCTTTGCGCGGCATTTAATCATGTTAAAGATTACAATAAAAACCGTGAAGGTTCAACCTTTTTTTCATATCTTGTTTTTATTGTGGAAATATATAGCTCGTGCCGGGCGCGGGTTACCCCTACATAGAAGAGCCTACGCTCTTCTTCTATATCCGCTTCGGTTTTGCTTCTTACATATGGAATAACATCTTCTACTACTCCGGCTATAAATACTCGGTCGAATTCTAGGCCTTTTGCGCTGTGCAGAGTGGTTAATGTGCAGCATGGGCCTGGGTTATTTTCAGGGTCTTTGGCGGCAGCTATCGCAGCTTTGGCGTGAGCTAGGAAGCTTTCTGGGTCTGGGAAGGCTTTAGCCGCTTCTTGCAGCTCGTCTGCTATTTCCAGCAGCCCTGCTGGGTTTAGTTTTCTATACGCGGCATGATCTTTTATATGATCATTGTAACCTATCTGCTGGCGTATGTAGCGTATTGCTTTATGCGTTTCTAGATTGGCAGTGGCTACTAGGTCGCTTTTTAGTTCTTCTATTTTGGTTTTTGTGGCGGTATGGAGGGTTGGATCGCTATGAAAGGCCTGGAATAGGTCGCTGTTTGTTTGCTTCATCCCTTGCATGAAAGCTTTACTTATATATCGGTAGGGTTTGTTTATTATGCGTTCGGCGTCTGTGTCGAAGCCTGTTTTTATTTTCTTTTTAAGACGAAGGGCTAGGCGCAGATAGGCGAAGAAGTCTGCGGCTATCCAATGGTCGTATATTACGGGCATTTCGTCTCGGTTGCGGTAGGGGATGTTTGCGTTCATAAACGCGTCGGCAAAGGCGCGGGCTTGTAAGTTTAAGCGGTAGATTACGGCTATACTGTCTAGGTCTGCGCCTTTTTTCCATAGGTCGCGGATACGCTGTGCTATTTTTGCTGCTTCTTGATTTTGGTCTTCAGATACTAATACCAAGGGTTTTGCTCCGTCGCGATTGGTTCCTGTGATTACTTTGTTGTAGCGGGCCTTGTTTGCGGCTATTACTTTGTTGGCATAAGTGATTATCTGAGTTGTGGAGCGGTAGTTTGTGTCTAGGGTTACCGTGGATACTAACAGGTAATCTTTTGGAAAGTGAAGCAAAAACTCTGGCCTAGAGCCGCGGAATCTATAGATGCTTTGATCATCGTCGCCTACAATAAATAAATTGTTTAGGGGTGCGGCTAGAAGCTTTACTGTTTCGTACTGTACTCGGTTTATATCTTGGAACTCGTCTATCATTATATATTGGTAGGTTTGTTGTAGGTGGGATAGTTTTGCGGGATCGGCGGTTAGTAATTTATGGGTTAGGGCTAGCATGTCATCAAAGTCGATTTTACTGTTGTCGGCTTTGAAGGATTCATACATACCGTAAACACTGCGGAAATCAGCCGTACCAATTGCGGATGAGTGATAGTGTGCTAAGTCGTGTAACTCATTTTTTATAAGGGACATTTCACTTAAAACGGCAGATAGAAATTCGTCATCTAGGTCATAACCTAACTGAGAAAGGAATCCGCGAACTGCTAAGCGCCGTTCTCCTTCTTGCATGATTTGACCTAGATCATAGTTGTGATAAGTTCTTAGTATCCGGAAGAATACTGAATGAAAAGTACCAAATAAAGGGCTCCCGTTTGAGAGCCCTGCTAGTTGTTCGAAGCGCCGCTGCATCTGGGATGCAGCGGCTTTTGAATAGGTTATTACTAATATCTTTTTAGGATTTACATTGCAATGGTTTATAAGATGCTGGGCGCGGGCGGTGATTACTGCGGTTTTACCGCTGCCTGGCCCTGCTAGTACCATCATTGGCCCGTTTTTATGGTGGGCGGCTTGTTGCTGATTAGGATTTAGCTGCATCGGGCTCCTCTTTACGGCTGCTTTGGCGTTGTGCCATTACTAGATTGTAGTATAGGCCTTTTTTACGCAATAGTTCGGCGTGGGTGCCTACTTCGGCTACGCCGCCTTCGTCTAGTACTACTAGCCTATCTGCATTGCGTAGGGTTGAAAGCCTGTGGGCTATCGCGATAGTGGTACGCCCTTGGGTTATTCGGTTAAGGCTGTCTTGGATTAGGGCTTCGGTTTCTACATCAAGTGAGCTGGTAGCTTCATCTAATATCAGCAGATCTGGATTTTTGATTATTGCGCGGGCAATACTTAGGCGCTGGCGTTCGCCGCCAGAGAGGGTTTGGCCTCCTTCACCTACTAAAGTATCGTAGCCGTCGGCAGTTTGAGTAATGAAGTCATGGGCATTGGCTGCTTTGGAGGCTGCTATAACTTCTTCATAAGAGGCTCCCGGTTTACCGTAGGCAATGTTTTCATAAAAAGTGCCGGCAAATAGGAATGTGTCCTGGAATACTACCCCAGTATTTTCGTGTAGATGGTCTGGGGCAATGTCTCTGATATCTGTGTCGTTTATGGCTATCCGGCCGGAGTTGGGGTCATATAAACGCATGGCTAGGTTGATGAGAGTGGACTTTCCTACACCGGATTTTCCTACTAAGCCAATCATCTCACCTGGCTTGATTTTTAGGTCGATGCCTTTTAGTACTGGCTCGTAGGATTTATATCCGAAGATTACACTGTCATATGCTACATCACCAGATATGGCTACATTACTTGGATTTGCGGCTTCTTTGATTTCAGATTCGTCGTCCAAGATTTCGAAAACTTTTACCATGCTTGTAGTGGTGTTGGCTAGCCATCTCGGTAGGTTTACAAGCATACGCAGTGGCCAGAAGATGAAACCGAGATATAACGTGAACTGTATCAGTATGCCTAAAGTTAGGGTACCGTTAAGCACCATCCAGCCACCGAAGAATAGTACAAGGAACTCACCAATACTGCTGACAAAGCCCATTGGTGGAAATACTAAGTTCCATAAAACTTCATTTTGGGAGCCTATTGTGGCCAGCTCGTGGTTTACCGCCGCAAACTTGGCAATTTCTTTTTCCTCATTCCCAAAGGCCTTAACTGTGCGGATACCTTTAATAATATCGTGCAAAATTGAGTTTACTTTAGAGCCCTTGCGCCACTGGCGTTCAAACCTAGCCCGCATTAGTAGGCGGAACTTATACATGCCAAGTACAACAAAGGGTGCTGGTATCAGTACTAGCAATGTCATCTGCCAGTTAGTGATAAATAAAACGGTAAGGGCGATTATTACCATTACTATCATCTCTAAAACCCAGCGCGCTAAGTCTGCAAAGAAGTCGGTAATGACACCGGTATCGTCCATTATGCGGCGGATTAAGTCACCTGGTGTGCGCTTTGCAAAGAGTGTCATTGAGTGACTTTGTAGTTTTTGATAACTGGCAACTCTTACGTCGTTAGCGAAGTGGAGGGCGGCTTTATTAAAAATCCTGGCTGTTTTGATAAAAACCAGTTCACCTGCAAGGCGCAAGAAGAACATAGCTGCAACAAGGAGTCCAACTGTGGCCCATGTGCCAACTTGGGGACCCCAGAATCTGTCTATTAGCTCACGAGTAAATAGAGGGGAAGAGAGAAATGCAAAAAGCGTAAAGAGTGATAGTATCTGAGCTACGGTAATGGTTTTTCTGTAAGGCTTTAAGAATGTGCCGGCCTTCTTTAGTACGCTAAAGTGGTTATAGCAGAAAACGCATACAGTAATATCCTTTACAAGTGGGCGGTTACATTTTTCGCAAACTCGTTTTTCTATTTCATCTGGGATTACTGCGGTACCGGTTTTAATGTAATAATTAACGATTTTGCAGAACTCACCGGCGGGGTTTAGGCCGCTCATCGTGAAGCGGCATAGCATTTGGTTGTCTAGAGGAAGTGAATCTTTTTTGGATGCATCCTCTTTATCAGGGCCTTTTTGTTTCATGAACAGTAAGCCGCAGCCTACGCCTGCCCTTACAGATGCTTCTTCAAAATCTTTGGCAGCAAGAGTGCGTTTTACTTCTCCTTGCTCTTCAACGACGATGGTTCCGTCTTCTTTAAATATGAGTCGCCCTAAGCCTGGATTCATATCCAGACTTAGGTCGTACTCGAAAATATATTCCATCATATATTTATACACCTCATGATTGAAACAGGATGATACATATTGGATTGTTTTTTTGGGTAAACCCTTAGAATAGGTAAGAGTCTAACTTTCTCAGGCTCTGCTTGTTAAGATCGCCAAGCTTAGGTACTACATAGCGGTTGCCGTCTACATCAAAGATGATAACGCTGTCGCTTGACAGCATACGAATATTGCGGCTTACATCTTTTACGGCACAGCTTTTGTTGTACTCTTTACCTTGTTTATTCCTAAGCTTCATTTCCATATATACATAGCCTAGTTTGTCTCTTACAGACATGATGTCCAGCACTTGGGGAGAGTAGTAGCGGTTGTCTAGTTCTTTTTCAACGATTTCTCTTTGAGATGGGCTTAAATCTGCTACGGACTTTAGTATGCCTATTTCCTTATTGTCATGGTCAGCTATTGAGATATAGTTTAGAGGCTGATCTATAGGCATAATGCGGCGAAGAACTACATGCTTGTAGTCTTCATTCTTGTACTTTAGCCCGGCAAAGCCGCCGTCTGCTACATAAAACTCTGCTTGGCTTAGATCCATAATACCAAGGTCTGAAAGATCTATGCCAAGGTTCTTTTGGTTTTTATTTGACTCCATATATTTACACCTCTTAGTCCATGCTAATAACCTTCAAGCCTTCCATCTGGATGGAGTATAGCTTGTGGTATTCGCCTTTTTTCTTCATTAATTCCTCATGGGTTCCAGTTTCTACTACTGAGCCTTCGTTGATTACAGCAAGCATATCCGCGTCTTTTAAGGTTGAGAGGCGGTGGGCTATAGCTAGGGTAGTGCGCCCAGTCTGTAATTTGTTAAGGGCTGCTTGAATTTTGCCTTCGGTTTCAGTGTCCATTGCTGCGGTGGCTTCATCCAGTATTAAGATTTTAGGGTTTTGGATGATGGTTCTGGCAATACTTAGGCGCTGACGCTCACCGCCGGATAGCTCTTGACCGCCGGCTCCTACTCTTGTTTCATAGCCGTCAGGCAATGTTACTATGAAGTCGTGAGCGGATGCCATTTTTGCTGCCCAGATTACTTCCTCTAAGGAGGCATCAGGCCTTGCATATCGGATGTTATCTATAATGCTTCCTATAAATAGGTAAATCTCCTGAGATACTATGCCAATATTAGAACGAAGCTCTTTGAGAGATAGTTTTTTTACATCTATACCATCTACGGCTATGCTGCCTTCGTTTACATCGTAAAGCCGAGCGATTAGGTTGGCCAATGTAGATTTTCCGGCACCGGTTTTCCCTACTATACCTAGTGTCTGACCAGCGGGTACATTCAGGTTCATTCCCTTTAAAACAGGAGTTGCCGGGTCATATTGGAACCATACATCTTTTACGGCAATTTCGCCTTTCATTTCGGTTAGATGCACTGGGTTTTCTGGTTCGGTTATATCTGCGTGGGCATCAATGACTTCAAATACGCGCTGGGCTGCGTCCATACATCTTGCCCACCAGTTGCTAACTGTGGATAAAAAGTCTAGTGGCCCATAAAGCATGCTAAGGTAGGCAAGGAAGGCCAAAAGTACACCAATGGACATTTCCCCACGGATAACCATCATACCCCCCACCAGCATTACAACGCTGTGGCCAAGGAACATGCACATCCCGATTAGCGGGAAGGCTGTAAAGCCTAGGTTATACCTGGCAGTGTCCACCTCTACCTGCTTGTCGCTTAGGTTAGAGAATCGCTTCGACTCTGCGTCTTCTCTGGCAAAGGCCTTAATAACACGCTGGCCATTTACGGAATCGGATACCATATTATTAAGCTGTGAGTTGATAACCCAGAACTTATGGTGATATTTAAGGAAAATGCGTAGCAAAATCCTGTACATAAATACCAATACAGGGATGATAAGTACGCAAATAAGTGCAAGACGCCATTCCATAACAAACATCACAACAAAAATACCGATAAATGTGGCTACGTTAATAACAATAAATGGCATGCCGTCTACAAAAAACCAGTAAATATTTCTTGAGTCACGGCTGACCCTGTTCATAAGTGCGCCGGTGCGCTTGGACATGTAAAAACCTACACTAAGGCGCTGCATTGCTTCAAAGATACGCAGTTGCAGGTCATAAATAATCCAGGGCATGGTTTTGCCAAGTGCCACGCCGCGCAGCATCTCAAAGCCGGTATTTATAAGGCGTATTACTAAAATAAATAACACAACCGTACCCACCATTCGGTACCAAGAGCTTTCTGGGCTTAAGACTTCGTCTATGAAGAAGGCAGTACCCACATATGGCGCAAGTATAGAAAGAGCGGTAATGCACAACATGAAAAATGTTACTATGGCAATCTTTCCTTTATAGAATCTGAAGAAGCCCAGTAAACGGAAGAAAATTGACATTTTGTCTGTGCATTTTGGGCAAAGCTTGCGGTCAGGTTCTGGGTAACGGGTGCCGCATTTGGTGCAAAATAGACTGTCATCTATGGCAACTTCACGCAGAGGGTCTACGTTCTCCCGGATGTTTTTTACAACCTTAATAAGCCTATCGACAAAACCAAGTAAGCCTAGGGAGAAAAGAAGGATAAGCTGTTTTTCAATTGGAGCTTCAGGCGATTCATCCTTGTCCTCTTCTTTTTTCTCTCCTTTTACGGATACCAGTCTGCAGGTAGATAATAGTTTTTCTGTTTTTAACTCTCCTAAGTCTTCCAATAGAAAGGTTTCAAGTTTGCGAGATGTATACTGGGGTACAATGCGCTTAGCCCCTTCTGTTTTTACTACTTCTTCTAGCCCATACAGTATGTACAGGCTGGTTTTGTCTATGGCTACGTATACATCTGAGAAATCGCCTTCAGTTGTCAGGTCGGTATGGATAGCGTAGATTAGGTCAGCCGCCGCTACACCATTTGCCTGGAAGGCTTGTTTCATGTAACCTGGGACGGGTTCTTTAATCTGCGAGAGTTCCTCTCCATCCCTTGATGGCCCTTTTTTGGAGCCAACTTTGTTGCTCATACTACACACTCCTTTTTACATAGGGCTTTTGGCCCTCTTGTAACCCTTGCCGCGGGTAAAGTTCGGTTGCGGAACTTTACGCCATAGGTTACTAACACCACTTCTTTTTACAGCCCAAGGATGATACCATGACTTTTTACAAGGATTCAATGAAAATTTATGAATTATGCACAATAGTTGTTTTTAATGAAATGTTACACGGGTAGAAAAATAGTTGTTTTTAATTGAATAATATCTTGATTTACTTGACATACGGAGTGTAGGCGCATATTCTTAGTGTCTATTCCTACTAACGAGCCATTACTACAAAAATCGCAATATTTTAACGGGGTTGATACAATGTTTCTTACAAAAGAATGTGATTACGGAGTACGGGTTATACGAGCTCTTGCCGATGGAAAGAAGAAAACTGTAGAAACTATTGCAGAGGAGGAGCATATTCCCAGCAAATATGCCTACAAAATCGTAAAAAAATTAGAGCGTGGGGGATTTGTATACTCTACTCGTGGGCGCGGAGGCGGGTATAGGATACTAAAGTCACTTGATAGTTTTACATTAGTTGATATAGTAGTATCCGTAGACCCAGGGCGATATGTCAACGAATGTCTGCGGGAGGAAAGCGTGTGCACGTTTAAGCATAACCCTGATGGGCCATGCCTGGTTCATCAGGAGCTTGCTCGTCTTCAGACCTTAGTTATAGATGCCCTCAATGCTAAAACTATGGATCAGATTCTGCGAATGGAGACCCCATTTCTGATTGCAGATGACGATGGCCAGGAGGACGATATATATGTTTGAAACACGCCAAAGCGGTGTTCTTACTCACCCCACTTCCTTTCCAAGTTCCTATGGTATTGGGGATTTAGGTGCAGGGGCGTATCAATTTATTGACTTTTTAAAAGCTTCAAATCAAAAACTCTGGCAGGTGTTACCCCTAGGGCCTACGGGCTATGGGGATTCTCCTTACCAGAGTTTTTCCAGTTTTGCGGGAAATCATTACTTAGTAAGCCCGGACTTATTGAAGGACGATGGCTGGCTTACCCAGTCTGATGTTGCAGACACAGGGCTTGATTACGGCTTTGACCCACGAGAAATTGATTATGGTCCAGCGATTGAATATAAAATGAGCTTATTAAAAAAGGCATACACTGCCTTTAAGACTCAAGCAACAGCCACAGAGAAAGCCAGTTTTACAAAGTTTTGTAAGGCTCAAAAATCATGGCTTGAAGATTACGCTTTGTTTATGGCACTAAAGGATTATCATAACGGGGAGCCATGGAGCGCATGGCCAAAAGATCTAATGAACCGTGATGCAAAAGCTTTGACGGAGATGAAGGTAAAGCTCAAGGATGAGATGGTTTTTACTATGTTCCTTCAATATCAATTTTTCATCCAGTGGGGTAAAGTCAGGGCTTATGCGAAAAAGGCTGGGGTAAAGATTATTGGGGATATCCCTATTTTTGTGGCAATGGATTCAGCAGATATATGGGCTAATCCTGAGCTGTTTATGCTGGATGCAGATTCAAAACCAACGGCTGTTGCCGGAGTGCCGCCAGACTATTTTAGCGAAACCGGTCAGCTTTGGGGTAACCCGCTGTATAAATGGGATGCACATAAGAAGACGGATTATGAATGGTGGTGCCGCCGGGTAGAGGCTGCGCTTCAGTTTGTTGATATAATTCGAATTGATCATTTTCGTGGGTTTGAGTCCTTTTGGACGGTGCCTTTTGGGGCAAAGACTGCCATCAAGGGTAAGTGGACTAAGGGGCCTGGGAAGGCGCTCTTTGCCGCGTTTAAAAAGAAGTTTGGTGAATTGCCCATTATAGCTGAGGATTTAGGGATAATAACTTCAGCAGTAGAAAGCCTTCGAACCGGATTCAGACTTCCGGGGATGAAAGTACTACACTTTGCCTTTGACCCAAAAACCCCAAGCGAATACGTGCCACATATGTATACCGACAGCCAAACCGTGGTATATACCGGGACACATGACAATGATACAACTGTAGGCTGGTATGATAGCGCTACAGAAGAAGAGAAGGACTATCTTCGTAGATATATGAATATCTCCGGTGAAGATGTTGCCTGGGATATGATTCGTCTTGCTTTTTCTTCTGTTGGAATTTTTGCAATTGTACCCATACAAGATATCATGAGCTTGGGTGCCGAGGATCGTATGAATCTCCCTGGAAGTGCTATGGGATGGTGGAAGTTTAGGTATACGAAGGATATGCTTCGTGAGGAATATCAGGATAAGCTAGTATACTTATCCGAGTTGTTCCATAGAAACGTATAGGTTTAATTTTGTCATAACTTATGTGGGGGTGGCTTATGTCATATATGAAAATTTTCATGGTTTTTACGTTAGTTCTGACATTGGCACTCCTGGGAGGATTTTTTTGGCGGTGGATGCAAGAAGATGGTGGCTATGCGATACTTGCAGGTGTTGTGTCTGAGACTCCAGAGCCAATGCCTGTGTCAACTCCAGAGCCAGCTCCAACGCCAGAACCCACACCACCCACAACGCCTGAGCCAACGCCTCCCACAGTTTACACCGCAAGGCTGGCCTTTGTGGGGGATATAATGAAGCATATAGAGCAGTTAAACGCCGCACGTGTTTCTCCCGGTGTTTATAATTTTCATTATAAATTTCGGTACATTGCGCCTTATATACGGGCCGCAGATTTTGCCATTGGAAATCTTGAGACGACCTTAGTACATTCCAACTTCGCGGGATGGCCGCTGTTTCGGTCGCCTCGCGCATTGGCTGAGGCTATTTTATATGCCGGATTTGATTATGTGACTACAGGTAATAATCATAGTTTTGACGCGGGTATTGGTGGTGTACGGTCTACTATTGAGATTCTTAATGATGTAGGCCTAGGCTTTACTGGGACATTTCTGATGCCGGAAGACAGATATGAAGTGACAATGGTGGAGGTCAATGGGTTTACCTTTGCCCTGATTAACATGACAATGCATACCAATGCTATTGATTTTGGTCACTATAATTATATGGTTAAGATTATCTATCACGACCTAGTAGAGCAGTCACGTATTGATTATGACCTAATCCGCGACAGCATCGCACGCGCAAGGGCGCTTGATCCGGATTTTATTGTAATGCTGCCACATCTAGGAATTGAGTATTACGGAACAATGAACATGGCTGGCGGCGGGCATCAATGGGATTTTTTTGACGGCAGAGATACTCGCTGGCTTAATTGGATGCGTACACTTCATTTCATGCTGGAGAGCGGGGCTGATATTATTATGAGCCATCATCCCCATACCTTGCTTCCGGCTGAGTTTGTATATGTAACAGAGGAAGACGGTACTGTGCGCCGCGCGTTTATTGCGTACTCAATGGCCAATTTTGTGTCAGCTCAATATACATGGCCTAGGGATACCAGTGCAGTGTTCTACTTGGATTTTGAAAGGGTGGGGGATGGGCCAGCTCAGCTTGTTGGGGCGGCTTATACGCCCACTTGGGTACGCCGGATTGACACCACGCATGGGGGTTTTGATTTTACTGTGTTTCCCGTGGCGGAAGCATTGCGCAATATAAATGAAGGGGATCGTACCGGATTTAGAGATTCTGATATAGAGCGATTGCGTCGTGCTCAGTTGGATGTAACTCATATGCTATCAGGTGCGCCTATACCGGAAGAATATATGCAGGATGAATATGAAATTACCCGCAGCAGGCGATTTGAAGAGTTTCCTGGGTTGCCGCTTTGGGGAACTTTGCCATGGAGGTAGCATAAACGCTTTGAGTAGTCCATAAGCTTGTAATGTAAATATATTATTACATGGAGAGTGTGTCTTGAGTAATACGATATTAATATTATTGGTTCTGGCGGCGGGTACATGGTTTGCCGCAATTATTGGTGCTGCTGTCGTTGCCTTTGTCAAAAAAAATAATGGATCACTTGCATACATAATCCTTGGACTTGCCGCTGGGGTTATTCTTATGGTTAGCTTTACGGAGCTATTGCACCCTGCAATACATATCGCGGAGGCTCATTCTGCGCTTCCTGCTTGGGTTATAGTGCCTGGAGCCTTTGCTTTGGGGTTTATTGCTACACTGCTGCTGGATATGTGTATTCATCGCTATAAAAGGCGTAAAATTGTGGCGGGTAAGACCAGTAAGTATCGGCAAGGAGTAGTATTGTTTGGGGCGCTTTCTGTACATAACATACCGGAAGGCTTAGCACTTGGAATTCTGCTGGGTGCTTTGGGTAGTCACTTTAGTAGGGCAGAGTTATGGGCTGTTGTGCCTTTGGTTATTGCTGTGGCTCTGCATAAGTTTCCTGAGGGGGCGGCAATTGCTGTGGCCTTTCAAAAGGAAGGGATGTCTAAGCTAAAGAGTTTTCTAGTAGGGCAGATGTCCGGATTTTTTGGATTTATTGCTGGGATTGCCGGTGTATTGATTGCGATAAATATAGACGCGGTTCTTCCATATGCTATGGCTTTCGCTGGTGGGGCAATGGTGTGGGTGGTTGTGCATGAACTCATACCGGAGAGTAAAAAGCATGATGAGAAAAGGCGGTACCTTGCTACTATTGGGATATGTATGGGGGTACTTTTGATGCTAATGGTGGATACAACTCTCCATAATCATGATCACCATCACAGCCATGAGTGCAATGTTCCCAGCCATAACCATAGCCATGACTAAGAATTAAGAATTGGTTGTTATCGCTGCACTTTATTTTATCTCAACCATTCACTATAACTCTCAATCCTTTCTAGTATCCGCTCTGCATCTTGGCCTTCGGCAATCGTGGGTTGAAAGTCGTTGCGGTATCTTACCGACGAGACAAAAATAGGAATCAGATTTTTATCTGAGTAGGGCAAAAGAATACCATCGTAAAAGCTAAATGTCTGCTGAAATATAAAGCTATCCTGATCAGGAGGATTAGCGTTTCCTCCAAAACAAAAATTGGCTAGTGAATACACAATAAACCGTCCCATATATTCTTCTATCCCCTGAATAACATGAGAATGTGCCCCTAGCACCAAATCCGCACCGTTTCGTATTGTGTACCGTCCAATATCTATCTGGTACTGCTCTGGATGGTTTGCACGCTCTACGCCCCAGTGGAAATAGGCGATTATAAGTTGTGCTCCGCGGTCTTGTAGGTCGGCAATAGCTCTGCGGATGAGATTCCTGTTTGTTGTGGAATTTTCCCAGATGCGATAACCAAACAGTCCTACGTGGATGCCGTTTACCTCTATAATAGTCTTAAACTCGTTGCCAAAATATGCTATATTCTCTGTACGTAATGCGCTAATGGTGTCAATGTAGCCCTGTTGATGAAAATCAATTGTGTGATTGTTGGAAATGGTAACTGCATTTACATACGAGGATGACAGTATTTGTGCAAAGTGGGGTGGGCCACGAAAGACAAACTCTTTGTCTATGTGATATGTAGCGTACGTAAGAGTGCCTTCTAAGTTGACTATTGATATATCGCTTTCGTAGAAAATAGGGGCAACATTACGTAAAAAGTGACTGTGATTACCCCCGCTATTATTAAATTCACGCATAAAGGCGTGATATCCTGCCCAACGGCTATCTCCCCCTAGGGTTGTATCCCCAGCAGCGGATAGGGTTATTGTTGTTATGTTGGGAGAGGATTCAGGTTCATAATCGTAATGTTCATGTTCATGTTCATGTTCATGTTCATTGGAATAATCACCGTAGTCATTGTACTCAAGTTCATGTGTCTCGAGGTAATCATCGTGTTCGTGATATGTATGCTCGTATATATCATCTAATTCATGGTCAGTATCATCAATATTGCTGTATTCGAATAGCTCAGACTGGTGTTCAGAAAAATATGTCTCTACATATGGTACAATTTCTATTGATGTACTTCTTAAAGGATGAGTGACATGAAGTAATACACTGGTTGCTATACTGATTAGCAATACGCTAATTGTTATTGCTGCTGTTTTCGTGCCTTCGTCTGTTCTTCTTTTTCTTATTTTATTTATATTTGGGTGCACAATTTCCATCCTTTCAGTTAATACAGCTTATTAACAGCAGACTTTGATTTCAAAATACTTCAATCTCAAAATACTTCATAGGATTTACATTATTATACCACTCCTGAAGCATAGATTCAGTTTTTTCGCTGTTCAGTCCTTGATTTTAACAGAGAACTATGTTATATCATGTAGATATTACATATGTGGAGTGATTTTATGAAATTAATAAAAAACTACGTGATATGTTTAAGGGAAGGTATATCACATTATAAGCGCATTTTAGCGCTTTTTTGCGTATTGCTAATAGCCACTGGGGTTGCTATTTTGGCAAACCCAGTCGACGAAGATGGTTATATTGCATACGAAATCATGGCCCATACAGGGGACATTACAAATGAGTACATATATGAGTTGTGGGATGGATATGGCCATTACCTAGAAGCTGATGGCGATTCCCACTATGAAGAATACGACTACCCATTCAATCAAGATGACCTGCCCTATAATTACGGGTATGAAGGGTATGGATATTGGGGCGGCGAATCTGGTTATTACCAATACGAAGATGAAGCAGCGGAGCTGGGTGATATACCCATAATGGCTTTCGGTGCAGGGCGTGAGGTAACTTTTAACCCTAACGGCGGCATCACACCATCAGGCCATGGATATCGCTTAACTACTGACGACGGCACATTAGCTGCCTTGCCAAACCCGCCATCATTTGGCGGACGTACATTTATGTGGTGGAGCCTCGACCCCCTCGGTCGGGATCCACTTGTTACCCATTTTAATGATAGGTTTTCTACCAACACATATATCCCCGCTGGAGGGCTTACTGTATTTGCAGTATGGGGTTTTGTTGTTGAGTTTAACGGTAATGGAATGATACTCCCAATACCTAATCCTCAACTCCCCACTAACCCAAATGCCTATGTAGACCGTATAATCCCCAATATGTGGAGCTTCGACGAAGCTCAGCTCTTTGGCTTACCTGTTACATTCCCCAATGCGCCACACAGGCACGGTTTCCAATTCTGGGGCTGGTATAACTCACGTATCCCTAACGAAAACATAGATGTTCCGGCTCCTCCTCCCGCGTCCGCGGTTGACAGGTATACTATTATTAACAACCCTATAGAATTTTCTCCCCGCTGGAGGTTGCACACTCACCTGGTTATGTTTGATATGAACAATACTCAAGCGGGTGTAGGCGCTACTCCATTTTTGGCAGCAGGTACAGCTGCACAGCCTCAGCGTTTATATCGCTGGGTTTTGGATGGCAGAAGCATAGCCGACTCTGGCTTGGGCGGTGCCGGCGCAACCGGGCTTGGGCTGCCTTCTGGCGGAATATTTGACCCGGGTAGCCCCCCTATCCCTCAAGAATGGTATAGACAAAACAGACAGCGCCCTTGGGCTCCAAATCTTCCTCCCCTCGATCCCGGGCATATCCCTAGGTGGATACAGCCCCCTGGTTTTGCGGAGCCAATAGGAAACCCGAACTTTAACACGCCATATTATCCAGGCAGCGATCTTGTGCGGGGTACTGCCGCAGGTGTTATAAATCCTCAAGCTGGCACCCAGTGGCCGCGCGCTGCACCCCATGTGCAAATGCCTACAGGATGGGTAACTTTCCCTGGCTCTGGCGGATCCAACAACACTTCGCGAGCAAGGTATACCTTGGAAGGCTGGTGGACAACGCCAGACGGGTGGACCCAAAGTGGCCCAAACAACATCGTAGGGCGTCGTTTTGCACCTACTGGCAATGGTCTTTTGCATACCAGTGACCACACATCATCTGATACTATTAACTGGGGGCTTGGCACGAATAATGTGAACCCCCAAGGCTTTCCTGTGGGGCTGGCAAGGCCGGCTCAGCCCGACGGGCAAGACCCTGTAACAGGTATTGTCACCGAAGACATGACCGTATACGCCATGTGGGTGTATAGGCTTACCTTTAACTTAAATGGTGGAGACACCCATGGCGTGCAGAATTTTTCCATTCAAGGCGTTACCAACTTTAGCCCTGGTCAAAGTAATATAGCAAACTACCGTGATATCCTTCCGCACTTGCTGCCGGAACAAAGAACAGTAAACCAAAGCGGGCAGCGAGTACGTTTAAATAACACAACCGGGGTAGGTTTTAACCAACCACCAGCGTTTGGGCAACCAGCTGCAAATACCATTATGTTGACACACCAGCCTTTCTGGGCAGGTATGCCGCCGGATTCATCTCCACAAAGGGCAGGCCATATCTTCAACGGCTGGTGGGACAGACCTGTTCCTACGGTTCATCATCTGGAGCCTGGTTTTGACACTCTAATGAATAACTGGCCGGAAGTAGTGCATGGTGCGGTACGTATTACAGGCGATACACAAATAAACGGCAACACAACGGCATACGCTCATTGGCGTTATGTGCCAACGCCTCCTGTTTATGTAAACTTTCATCTTAATGTTCCTCCATCGCAAATAGCTACAATGACAACAGAAAATGTACATGGTAACGCATACTGGCCTACACACCGCCCGTTAACCGTGCCTGTTTACACTAACCCTCATGGTCGTTTTTTCTTGAGTAGAATAGCTATAACGGGCCACAACATCGACATCCCAGGGCCATCTGTTGGCGAAACAAGCACTAGATATGGCTCAAATATTGGAAACTGGGGCAACTTGCTAAACGCCAATGTTAATTACGCTCACCGTTACAATGCTACTATTCAAAGGCGATACGGCTACGGAAATCCTATAATTTCTACTGCCCATCCTCACGAATTATTGCGGATGCCAAGAAACCCAAGACGAACCGGATATATGTTTGTTGGATGGTCTACGAACCCAGATTTGTCGGCATTCCAGGCAAATGGTTTGCCTACAGGGGTTGCTGGAACCGGTACCCTAAACCATAACATGATTTTTAATACTGGTACCCCAATAAATACGCTAGTGGCCAACACACCTCCCAATGACCCTTCTGCGGCACTTAATCTTTATGCCGTATGGGCACCGGCTTTTGATTTAATATTTGCCGGTAATGGGCACACCGCCCCTGCTGCTATAACTGAGTTTACTCGCCTTATGCCAATAGGGTTCACCGAAATTGAATTGCAAACCGACAGCAGAGGATGGTGGAACCAATCACATGGTATGACATGGTTTGCACACAAATACCATAGTCCTTGGTTGCGATCGGCGTTTTCCAGAACCGGCTTTACTGCAATTGGTACTTCATATGCATTTAATACGTACCAGGGTGCCCGTTTTGGTTATGGGTCAATGCTTACAAGTAACACACGGTATAATGATGCATTTTTTAGTTTATATGACGCAAATAATTTGCAACCCAACCCAGCTGGTAATGATTATTTACGCGTTTATATACAATGGGGTGGTACGCTAACATTTAACTCAAACCACTCCACAATCCATAGTGCATTCCCAAACCTCACCAGGACGGCAAGTATTGCTGACGGGCATTCGGTAAATATGACTCTTAGTCTTGGTAACCGTCATATGCACCTACCTACAAGAGGTGATACATGGAATACTTCATGGTCTGGGACAGCCGGGACAGTTACGGTAGATGGTACAAGGGGAGGTTGGCCCCATGACCCTGCTTCAGAAATTCCCCCAAGGACTACCAATGTAAGTGGCGGCGACTGGATACAGTTGTTTACCATCCCAAGAGCCGAAGGCTTTGCGTTACAGGGCTGGCATAGAAATTCTAACGGCATTTGTACGCCAAACATGTCTTGGGTAACAGCGGATTGCGAGATAGAAGGCAACATAACTGTATTTGCTATATGGAGGCAAGGGATAGTCTTTGATCCTGGTTTAGGTGGGACAGAGGTTGACATGAGTACAGTTGGAGCAGTACCGGCAGATTGGTATCGTATGATAATCCCCGGTCAGCCACTTCCAAACTTCCCCCTCCCGCCAACATGGACAGGGCGTAATTTTGTTGGCTGGTTTGCGGTTCCCGTACCAAACCCAAACAATATGCCGCCATCCTTGGGTGGTGATGTTCCTGTTTTCTCTGCTGGTCGTTTTTATGCGGTGTTTGAAGCTCCTGTACGCTTCCACCCAACAGGGCCGCCCAGCACCAGCCTTGGCGCAGGCGGGTCATTCCCCAATGTTCTTAATCCTAACAATCCTATACAACGTGATACAATTATTGGTAATCCTGCAGAGATACTTCCTCACGAAAGGTTATATCGTCCCGGATGGGGTTATTTCCCCCACAACGGAAGTTGGTTTGCCGTAGACTCAGAGTCACCAAACGGAAGACGGATTTACATGCCGTCCCGTGGGGCATGTGTGGATTATCCTGCGGTTGTTGGCGACAGGCCAATCATTATCGAAACGGATTTATTCCCACAGTGGATGTCTACATTCACCTTTATGCCTGGTCATACCCGCGGGCGTTTAGACACTCCGCCTGTTAACACAAATATTTCGCGCCAGGTACCAGAAGGACTAAACTTAAACGCAATGTCAGTAACCCAACGAGCACCTGCAGCAGAAAGCGCTACAGGATCCTCCTGGCCTAATGACCCAGGTCTATATTTTGCTGGCTGGCGCAGACTAAGTAGGACAATTGTAGGCGGTAACCCTGTATACACGCCGGTAAATCCTGGTGGCACAACTCCAGCACCGGGTACAACTCCGCCCATATTGACTACAGCCCAAGTAAATGAGTTTGTTGCCACAGGGCCAAATTACTTCTTCGAAGCCGTATGGGGCTTGCGCCTGGAGTTTTACAAGGTTGGTGAAACAGTAAACGAAACCCACCGTCTAGGCTTTAACCCCTTGCCTGGTGCAAGGTTTGTGTTGGAGCGTGAAACAACTGCTGGCAATTGGGTTTTGGCATATCCCCTCGAGTATGTATCAGGTACTGGATGGCAGCCCGCCAACCCGGCATTTGTCGAGAGTAATGCTGATGGCAGAGTTTTTATAGACAGTACAGCCGGGGCTGGTGAGCCGTTTAATCACTTGTTGGAGCTGCTACCAAACGCTCCTACCGTGTTTAGGTTAAGAGAAATACAGGCGGCTCCAGGGTATCGAACCCCTCCTGGCCATTGGTCTGTATCTGTAAGCAACCAAATAGCCGTATTACCTGCCTTCACACCTCATAACGAGAACCCGGCTTTTATGTCTGATGCTAATGGCGAAGTTGGCACTCCTTATGAAGGATACCGTTGGCAACGGGTAGGCAATACCCCCTACGAATTCGATTTTTGGAAGGTTAATCAAGCAGGAACCCGGTTAACCGGCGCTGTGTTTAGACTATTTGTTTTCAATGGAGATGGTGTGCCTGCATCGGTTATGTTAACATCTGACATGATAGGCTCGGGTGCAAATCAGTGGACAGAAGTATCTCCACCCCAAACAAGCTCTACAACTGAGGCTATGGTGTTTCGTATGAGGCCAGGTCGGCATTATCAGATGCTTGAGGCAGTACCGCCGCAAGGGCATCAGATGCCATTGGGCCAGTGGCGTATAACGGTTATTTCTGCTGTAATGCCTAGCTATCCATTCTTAGATGTAAATCCGATTGGCAATGTACCGATGCCCGAAATTAGACCATATGGGACAACCCCAGAGACATACAGAATCTTTAATATGGTTGACTTTCAACTTCCGCTAGCAGGCGGTTTTGGAACAGTAGGGTATGCCATTGCAGGCATGGGTGTGCTTTTTGTGGCGATGTTGAGTGGTGCTGTTATCGTGCTTCGCAAGCATAAGCAAAAAAATGCTTTAATATCCGTGTCTAAAAACTAGCTGGAACTTGAAGTGTGAGTAATTATTATTTTGTGTTTTGTTCAATATGAAAACCCTGCAAAGCAATTTGGTTGATTGCTTTGCAGGGTTTTTCTTGATATTAGCAGTTTTGGAACAGTAATCAAAATCTGAAAATGATATGCTATAGCGAATTAATTGGCTATAATCATGACTTTGAATATTGCGATGAAAGGTGTCACCAATATTAGGTGCCAGTGAAGAAAATGAGGCATAACTTACTGATTCAAAACAAAACATTTTTGAAGGTATGGCTAGCGAATCTTTCTGCCGAATTCGGCGGAATTTTTTATGAAGTTATAATCGTCTGGTATTTAGTTTCTACTCGCAATTCTGCCTTGATAGCTGGCGGAGTGGCGATAGCTTCTTTGCTTGGCCGTTTATTAGGCTCTGCCTTGATTAGCGAGAAGGTTGATAAGCTTGATACAAAAAAGGTAATGGCGGCCATTGACTTCATAAGGACAATAGGCATGATTGTGGTAACGATTTTTGTGCATTTCTTTACTCGAAACTTGGTAGGTCTATATGGAATTTCCTTTGTAATGGCTCTTTTAAGCGGTTCTTACACTGTTGTCCGCAGAAAAAGCATTGCAGAAATAGTGGAAAAAAATAATTTGGTGGAAGCTAACGCTTTGGAGGGCGTTTCAGCTTCGGTTGTTAGGGTTCTCTCGTGGGGGCTTGGGGCTGTTTTGATAAGTGATTTGGGGTTAAGGTTTGCTCTTGGGTTAAACACAATTTTATCGTTTATTTCCCTGATTTTTGTTCTTTGCGCTTCATGGATTTCTGTAAAAGCAGAAGTAGTCGAAAAGACTGAGAAGATACAGTTTTTACAAGGGATTAAGTTAATATCAAGATATTCAAATATTAAGCGTATTGTAAGTGCGGAGCTTGTTTATTATCTCATGATGGGATTTTTCTGGGTTGCTTTCCCACTAAAGGCAGGAGAGCTTGGGGGCGGTACCACATATGCTTTACACGGTTCAATTTTTGGCATAGGGTGGTTGATTGCTTCTTTGTATTTGGGTTCGAAAAAGAACATCGTCAGAGTTGGCCTTATGTACACAGCAGGGGTTGTTATCTATTCGGTGGGGAATATTTTTGTAGCATGGGCTGGATTCTCATGGATATTTCTTTTGGGTGTGTTTATTAGCGGTTTAGGGAGTGCCTATTGGGAAACAGGCAAGCCAACAATTTTTCACACAACTATTCCAACCGCCGACATCGGGAAAGTTTTTTCTGTTTTTGAAAGTGTTATAAATGTTTCCTCCATACCTGCGTTTATCATTGGAGGAATTTTAGTAGATCGGTTTTCGTCAACGGCTATTATGGTAATTATCGCAGTCTTGCAAATTGTCCCCATATCAATGATTATCACAAAGAAATCATTGACAAGTTTTCGACCGGAAACGCAAGATGGCTAGTTACCGATTCGCCCACAATGCCAATGACGTAGCAAATATCCTTCGACCCGGTAGTTAACAAACAACCTTTCACCGGACATATAAAATATTCATCCATTTGGAACGTACTGGCTTAATATTTGATGCGCATAACGCAGGATGCAGTATTTATGTCTTAACAGGCATTGCAAAGATATGGATCATGTTTGACAATATTATGTATAATGCGGCGCGTTACACCAAAATCGGTGAAATAACTGTCTCAGCAGACACAATCTTAATTTGCTATACAAAAGTTTTTTTGTGGAAGGCGATGTTATGAAAAATACTGATCTCACATTAGGTGAAAAAATCAAGTTAATAAGAAATACACAAAAAATTTCGCAGCAAATTGTAGCAAGTAAATCAAATAACAGCACAATGCATATAAGCCGAATTGAACGTGGTCAAGTTGAATGTGATGTTACTAATTTAAGCAAGATAAAATTAGCCCTAGGAATAGCAGGCGCGCCTCTTGTGAAAACGGAGCTTGATGTTTATAGAAATCGTATTTGGATGTGGAATGAGGTCATGAACGCCAACAGGGTTTCTGATGCCAAAATTATACAAAAAGAATTATCTGTGATACTGCACTTGCCATTTGAAGATGATTTAATTTTACTTTATACGATGCTAGAAATTAGATTACTAGGCAAAGAGGGGAATATCCCTGCTGTCAAAGAGAAGCTTAATGCGGTTGAAAGTCGGATATTAAGTGCTTCCGCACCGGTGCGCAATTTATACCATCGCAACATGGGTTTCATTTACGTCTATCTGGATGATCAGAAAAATGCGCTGGCACATTATTTGCAGGCAGATGAATTGGAATGTAATGAGCTTAAAACAGATTCGATACTCTTGGCTAGTATTGGACGGATATACTATGCGGTGGGCAAGCCATTTCATGCCTTATCATATCTGAAGCGAGCCTATGTTAAAAGCCGTAAAGACCGCACCAATGCTTTATGGACACATATAGCTGGGGATATTGCATCATGTTATATAGTTGTAGGAGAATATAAAAAAGCCAAGGCATTGCTAAATAAATGTCTTGCAAATGCAATGAGCCTTAGCGATGATATTGCTGTGTGCACAATATTAAATTGCTTGGGTGTTTCACACATAAAAACTAATAACCCAGAAGAAGGGCTAAAGTGTTTCGAACAGGCAGAAATACTAATAAAAGATTTTGGAAAAAATTATACAGATGAACAAAACATGCAAAAAAAATATGCCAAGACAGCATATATACAAACACTAATAAATAAAGCAGAAGCTTTATGCAATCTAAAAAGACGATCGCAATTTAGGGATGTTATTAAACTAGGTAAATCTATGGCAGAAGAAGTGCCGCTATTTAATATCTTGTTCGAGGCATTGCATTGCTGTATGAACATAAAAAATCGTGACTGCCGTCAGTATCTTGAAAATGTAGCCATCCCGATTCTAATAAACACCCCCGGTGTTTATACAGCATTACAGATATGCGAAATGCTTGAAACCTATTATGAAAAGCATGATTCCATTAAAAAAGCATGTGAGATTGCTGCTGTAGCAAAAAAAATATACAGAAACATGTTGAATAATGAGGATGAACATTGTTTTGAAAAAGTTTAATCAAAACTTTAAAAATAAAATCGCGCGAATGCGCGATTTTGGGTTTTTAATAAAGTTTTTTGATTATTATTACTAGCTGGCTTTGCCTTCCAAAAGCACCTTCTTTGCCACATCCGCGGCACTGGCTGCATCTGGGGTGTAGTAGTCTGCGCCTATTGATTGACAGAAGCTGTCTGTGATTGGGGCACCGCCTACCATGATTTTAACTTTGTCTTTGTAACCTTTTTCTATAAAGAGGTCTACTATGTTTTTCATTTCGCCCATCGTGGTGGTAAGTAGGGCGGAGCATGCTATTAGGTCAATACCTTCTTTTTCGTATGCTTCTATGAACTTTTCGGCGGGTACGTCTACGCCTAGGTCTAGTACTTCTATGCCTTTGCCTTCCAGCATCATGCGTACTAGGTTTTTGCCTATGTCGTGTAGGTCGCCTTTTACTGTGCCTAGGGCTACCTTGCCTATGGATTCAACTCCGGCTTCTACTAGGTGGGGTTTCAATACCTCGGTGCCTGCACCCATTGCGCGGGCGGCTATTAACATTTCTGGTACATAGATTTCATTGTTTTTAAATTTTTCTCCTACTACGTCCATTGCGGCCAGCATACCTTCGTCTAGTATCTGCTTTGGGGCTATACCTTCATCCAAGGCTTGCTGTACTAGGGCTTTTACATCTTTGGCTTTACCTCTTTGTAAAGCTTCTGAAATCTGTGCGCAAATGCTCATTGTGATTTCTCCTCTCATTTGTCGAGATTTATTCCACCCATTTGGGTTTATCGCAAATTAATTCTGGATATAGTTCGTTCTTCATTTGATTTGCTTTAGGACGTGAAAAGTTTTCTTACTTCTTCTTCTGTTAATAGATTGATAAAGCTACCGCCTTCGGTTATTACCGAGTCTATAAGTCCCCGCTTTTTTTCTTGTAGAGACATGATTTTTTCTTCAATTGAGTCCTTGGCTACTATATTAAAGACCTGGACTGCTTTTTTCTGGCCGTAGCGGTGGGCTCGGTCTGATGCTTGATCCATTACTGAGGGGTTCCACCATGGGTCATAGTGGATTACTACATCGGCCCCTGTTAGGTTAAGGCCTGTGCCTCCTGCTTTTAAGGATATTAGGAACATGTCTTTTTCCCCGGCGTTGAAGCGGGTGGTCATGTCCATACGCTCCTTGGCTTTGGTTGAGCCGTCTAGGTAGAAATATGAAATAGGTATGTCGGATGCATCTAATGCATTTTTTATCATGTCTAGCATAGCTGTAAATTGGGAAAACAGCAATACCCTATGGCCCGAATCTAGAGCTATTTGAATAGTTTCTAGGGTAAGAGCCAGTTTGCCGCTTCCACCGCTGTAATCATCTAGGAATAGGCCAGGATGGCAGCATATTTGCCTCAGTCTTGTAAGTTGGGCTAGTATGCGCATACGATTATCTGCGAAGGCATTGTTGGCCATTATATCATCTAGGGCACCTAGGGCTTCCATTAGGTGGGCATGGTAGATTTTTTTCTGCTCTGGGGTAAGCTCTGCGGGGAGGGTGGTTTCAGTTTTTTCTGGCAACTCTGTTAGTACGTTGGATTTTATTCGACGCAGTACAAAGGGAGCTATCTGCTGGCGTAGTAGTGCTGCTTTGGTCATGTCGGTGCCTTTTATTATGGGGGTTTCGTATATGCGCTGGAATTTATGGGCTGTGTGCAAGTATCCTGGCATTATAAAGTCGAATATGGACCATAGCTCTGTTAGAGTGTTTTCTATTGGGGTACCTGTTAGGGCGAAGCGTACTCGGCTGTTTAGCTCTTTGATGCTTTTGGCGGCTTGGGTTGAGGGGTTTTTTATGTTTTGGGCTTCGTCAGCTATGATATAGGCAAATTCCATTGGGATGTAATGTTCTACGTCGCGTTTTAGCATGTCGTAGGTGGTTATGAAAACATCTATGTTGGGGGTTAGTAGTAGCTCCCGCCGTTTATCGGGCAGGCCGCTTACTACTTGAGTGCGTAGTTTTGGGGCGAAACGGCTTATTTCGTTTTCCCAGTTGTATAGTAAGGATGTTGGGGCTACTACCAGGGAGACTTGTTTTTTTCTGCGTTCACTTTCTAGTAGGGCTATTATTTGTAGGGTTTTGCCAAGCCCCATGTCATCAGCAAGTATGCCGCCAAAGCCGTAGTAACTTAGGGTTTTAAGCCATTTGAAGCCTGTTTTTTGGTATTCACGCAAGGTGCTTTGTAGGGTTTTGGGCAGGTTGAAGCCTAAGGCTTCGTTGTTGTGGAAGTGGCTTATTAACTTCTCGAATTGGGCGTTGCGGTTGATGGTATGGGTTTTTACTACATTGCTTTGACGGGTTAGTTCGTCTATATATAGTGCTTTGTAGGCTGGTAGGCTTAGACTGTCACCTACTATATCCTTTCGGCTTACGTCAAGGCTGTCTATTAATTGGGCTGCGGCAGCTATTGCTTCGTTGTTCATTTCTAGGAAGCGGCCGTCTTTTAGGCGGTAGAACTTCTTTTTTGACCGATAAGCTTCTAGGGCTTCTAGTAGTTCATTAATGTCATATCCTGCTTCTTCTAGATTGACATTGAGAAGATTGCCAGAAAGCCGCAGGCCTAGTTGAGGAGATGAAGCGCGGACGGTTTTCTTTTGTAAATCTTCACTTACATATATTTCTGAGCATGGACGCAGGGTTTCCATTCCTGCTTTTAAAAAGGCATATACCAGGTCGTTTCCTGTTAGACGATATAGGCCATGAGTGGTGTCTTCATAGAAGCCATGGGCTATCAGGCGGCGCTTGATTGCGTATTCACCTACCGTATCTCTGATTATAGTTACCGTGGTGTTTTTGAGGGGGTTTATCACAATATCGTCGTAATGGAATTCCAGCTTCGCGGTGATATCTTGACCTTGGGAGTCAAAGTAAATAAGGGCGTTAAGTTCCATATCCTGGGCTATTGGGGCTTCTCCGGTTATATCGCCAATGATGCCCATACGGCTAAGCTGGGGAAAAACCACGGAAAGGAAGCGACGCTGATCGCTGCCACTAAAGATTATTTCTCTCTTTGGAGAATCGTCCAGGGCTTTTAGTAACGATACCATCAAGCGGCCATCAGCCTTGGGTATACGACTAAGCCTCCCTTGTGAAAATAGGAATTGAGCCTTTTGGCCCGGTAGCGGCCTGTATAAGAAGGGCTCTGAGCGTAGAGTTGTGTCTCCTTCTTCATGGGATGCCTGTAAACGGAAAGGGGGTATGCCGTCGGTTAGGATTATCTGATTGCCGAAATCAGATACAGCCTCTAGTATGCGGCCTTCCATTATTGTGAAAAATTCGTCTATATTGCGTTCCGTTAGGTATATCTCCCTGCGGCTGGACTGTGAGCGGTGAGTGTATTGCAGCTGGCGGCTTAGACGCTTGCTTATTTCCGCATATAAGTCTTCTTCCCGGATGATGAAATCCAAAAAGGCCTGGCTTTCTTCGTCGAAGATTTCCCGGCTGTGGGTGATGGTTAGGCCTTGACCATAGGTTACGGTTTCTTCCCGTTTGCAGCTGGCAACAAAGGCGGGGACGGATTTAATTACATACATACGTCCGCAGCCGATGGTTAGGGTAAGGTGAATATCCCTTTTTCCCACACAGTTGAGGATAGGAACCAGCTTTACCAGTTGGCCCTCAGTGGCTTGGGTAAGTGATAAGTCTTCGTCTATGCCTTCGAAGATTAACTTTTCTAGAGTATCGGTAAGGGATTTAGCATGTTGGCGCATTTTTTCTGGAGAAAATGTTGGGGTTTGACCTTCTGCTTGGGCAAAAAGGGCCGCAACTACATGCTTGCATGCTCCGCGCCAGATGCTATGACTTTCGCAGCTGCATGAAAAATGATTAAGCGCACCGTCAGGGTTTATCCGCAGTACTACATCGTAATTCTTATAATTGCCCTCAACTGTGGCTCGGATTAGGGTATCTCCTTCTGTGTCCTCTGATAATTTGTATGAAAGTAGTTTTCCGTCTCGGTAGTAGCGCTCTCCCCGCTCGTATACATCTGGGTTGGAGCTTAGATTAAGGATGGCCCCTTTTGTTAGGGCTGTTTGTGATGCAAGCAAATTGATGTCCTCCGGGTGTAGTGATTATTAGTATTGGGAATAATTATAGCGAACGAAATCAATTCTGATTAATTCGCGATTTATTAGACTTGTACGATAAATTTTTCCTATAAAAAATTTATGAGAAATATTTTCGGGCAGTCTTTTTCAGTATCTCATTTCATTATAGCATGTGGGAAATTTAGCGCAAGCATATTTTTTGTGGTATTTCAATAGGTACCGGAAAGAAGTCCGGCGCCCGAAGGGCGGTTTTGCAAAGCAAAACTACTGAAGGAATGGTTCTTAGAAATTTGACAAAGTGGATTCGTATGGATAAAGTGCCAGGATAAGGTTGTACACTGATTTAGGAGGATATTGAATGTGCGGTTTTTGCGGATTTAGTGGATTGAAAAATAATGACCCGGCGGTAGTGATTAATTCTATGATGGATAAGATTATCCATCGCGGGCCGGATTCCGGCGGTACTTACTTAGGGGATGATCTTACCTTGGGCTTTCGCCGTCTTGCCCTTATTGATTTAGAAGAAGGCGCACAGCCCTTATTTAATGAAGATGCTAGCCTTGTAATGGTACTTAACGGAGAAATCTACAACTATAAAGAGCTTCGCGAGCAGATGATAAAGAAGGGGCATATCTTTGCCACTAATACTGACGCGGAAGTCGTGCTTCATTTATATGAAGAGCATGGAACGGGTTTACTATCTTATCTAAGGGGAATGTTTGCTTTTGCCCTCTATGATATAGGTGCTAAGCGCTTGTTTGTTGCCCGTGATGTCTTTGGGATTAAGCCCTTATATTATTACTGCAATGATGGGCAGTTGATTTTTGGGTCTGAGATTAAAAGCTTTATGCCTTATCCAGGGTTTATACCTGAGGTTAATGAGGAGGCTTTGGCTCAGTATTTGACTTTTCAATATTCTGTGCTGCCTGAGACGTTTTTTAAAGGTGTGTTTAAACTTCAGCCTGCACATTATTTTATTTGGGAGAATGGGCAGCTTGAGGTTAGCCGTTATCATTCTCATATATTTTCACCATCAGATATGAGCCGTGAAGAGGCTATTAATGCTATAGACCAAGTAGTGCAAGAATCTGTTAAGAGACATATGGATTGTGATGTCGAGGTTGGGTCGTTTTTATCCAGCGGAGTTGATTCCAGTTATGTAGCCGCTTGCTTTGGCGGGAAAAAGACCTTTACTGTAGGCTTTGACTACGAAAAATACAATGAAATTGAATATGCCGCGGCTCTTTCTAAGGAGATTGGAGCGGTGCATATATCAAAAGTTATATCCACGCAGGAGTACTGGGAATCTTTGCCTCAGGTTCAGTATCATATGGACGAGCCTTTGGCTGACCCTTCGGCGGTGGCTTTGTACTTTGTAAGCCGTGAAGCAGCAAAGCATGTAAAGGCGTCACTTAGCGGCGAAGGGGCAGATGAGTTCTTTGGTGGGTACAATATCTACCGCGAGCCTATTAGCTTGCGGTTCCTTACCGCTCTTCCTCTTTCACTTAGGAAATGGCTTGCGTCTATTGCTAAAAAATTACCGGAAGGTACCAAGGGGCGCAGCTTCTTTATCCGTGGCGCAAAATCCGTGGAAGAACGATTTATCGGCGGGGCATATATCTTCACCCCAGAAGAGCGAGCTGCTATTTTAAAAGAGCATATTGCCACCGCAGCCCAAGACCCAACGGATATAACCCGGCCATTTTATAACCAGGTCAAGCACGAAGAGGATATAACCAAGATGCAGTATCTTGATCTTAATCTGTGGATGGTTGGGGATATTTTGCTTAAAGCGGATAAAATGAGTATGGCTCACGCTTTGGAAGTGCGGGTACCTCTTTTGGATAAGGAAGTATTTCGGGTTGCGTCAAGGCTTCCGATACGTCACAAGGTAAGCCGCAAAGGTACAAAGCTGGCCTTTAGAGAAGCGGCTAAAAGGCATATTCCACCAGATGTAGCCGCACGAAGGAAGCTTGGCTTTCCTATTCCAATAAGAATATGGTTGAGGGAAGAAGAGTATTATCAAAAGGTGAAGGGATACTTTCTAAGCGAGGTTGCCCAGAAGTACTTTAATACCGATGCCATTGTTGGTATTTTGGATAAGCATTATCAAGGTGAAAGGGATTATAGCCGCAGGATATGGACGGTATTTATGTTCCTTTTATGGCATGAGGTGTATTTTGATGCGCAGTAGTTCGGCCCAGGAAACGGCGGCTTTTGCTGCACAGATGGCTCACGCAGCAAAGCCTGGGGATATTATCTGCCTTCAAGGCCCATTAGGTGCTGGGAAAACCGTCTTTGCCCAAGGGTTTGCCGAGGGGCTTGGGTATACAGGGCGAGTTACCAGCCCAACATTTACTATTGTACAGGTGTATGAAGGTGGGCGGCTACCGCTGTATCATTTCGACCTGTATCGTCTTGAAGGCGGGGCGGATGAGCTTGAAGGCATTGGATATGAAGATTATTTTTTTGCAGGCGGGGTAACATTGGTTGAATGGCCGGAAATGGCCTCTGATGCTATACCCAAAGGAGCCACATGGGTAAATATAACCGGTGATTTTGATGGTGAAAGTAGAGAAATAAATATTAGTAGGGCCATAGGTGATTAAGTGAAAATACTAGCAATAGACACCTCCGGCAAGCAGGCCGGAGCCGCCATTGTGGATGAATACATAACCATTGGCGAAATATTAATAAATGCCCAATCAGGGCCGAAGACCTGGCATCACTCGGAAATACTGATGCCAGGAGTGGAGCGATTATTTGAGCTATGTGGATACTCTATCCAGGATATGGATTGTATTGCATATACCTCTGGTCCTGGTTCTTTTACTGGGATAAGAATCGGGGCTTCTACAGCTCTGGGCTTGGCCCGGGCTGTGGAAAAGCCAGCAGTTGCGGTTCCTACCTTAGATGCATTGGCATACAATATGCTAAGCATAGAGGAGGGTCGAATAGTTGTCCCGTTGATGGATGCTCGTCGAGAGCAGGTGTATGGCGCTATATACAAGAAAGAATCTGACAGGTTTACCCGGCTGACGGATTACTTCGGGCTTGGTATAGATGAGGCTCTGGATATGCTGGAAACTGACGCTATCTTTTTAGGCGATGGAGCCGACGAAAATAAGGATGCGATCTTGGCACGTTTTCCCAACGCTTGGTTTGCGCCACCCAATGCTAATCGCCAACGGGCAGCAAGTGTAGGACTATGTGCTATGAGGCAGCAGGTATCTGATAAAGTTGAGCTAATTTACGTCCGTGACCCACAAGCGGTGCGAAATCTAAAGCAATCATGATTACCGTAGTCCCAATGACCCCATCCCATCTGGACGGGGTACATGCAATAGAATGTGATTCATTTTCCGACCCATGGCCCAAAGAGGATATATTACATGAAATGAAAGCCAAACATGCCGTATGCTTCGTAGCTTTGGAGCAAGAAAAGGTTGTTGGCTATGTAACCATGAGGCATTTTGTAAACGAAGGCCATATCTGCAATATAGCCGTAGACGAGAATCACCGCAAAAAAGGAATAGGCGGAGCACTTCTTACCGCGTTAATCAAGGCCGCCGAGGCCCGCGAGATGATGGGCTTGACTTTGGAAGTACGAATTGGTAACCGGGCTGCAATGGCTCTGTATCATAAATTTGGCTTTAAAGTGGAAGGCTACCGCAGGGGATATTATTCATACCCCAAGGAAGACGCAGCAATAATGTGGAAATATATCATAGAAAGGTAGGCTTCCCGCCTATGGCGGGAACGGCCCTGCGGGCCGCCGACTAATGTCGGGCCATAGGAGCATGAATAGATGACCCATAAGGAACTATCCTGGCAAGAGCTAAAATATTTTTGCACCGAAATCCCAACAATAACCGACTCCGGCGATAAGGAACTAATAGGCCAACCCCGCGCATCTCAGGCCTTACGCTTTGGCCTGCAAATGAAAGCAGAATGCTATCATATATATGTATCCGGCCAGACTGGTACAGGACGTACTACATTTACAAAGGCCTACGCCAACCAAGTAGCCAAAGACGAGCCTACGCCACCAGACCTATGTTATGTATACAACTTCGTAAACCCCAAATGCCCAAAACTTCTAACTTTGCCTCCAGGAGTAGGGCGTAAGCTAAAGGACAGTATGGGGGAACTTCTAAACCGCCTAGTAAGTGAGCTGCCAAAGACTTTTGGCTCCAAAGACCATGAACTCAAAAAAAATGAAGTAATAGATATATATAAAAACAAACGCGATGACATAATAAAAGAAATGACAGAAGAAGCCCGCCATCAGGACTTTGGTGTAAAAAACACCAGTAGCGGGATATATTTCATGCCCATAGTAGACGGTGAAGTAATAAGCGAGGAGCAATTCGAAGCCCTTTCCCAAGAGGATAGGGACAGTATCGCAGAAAACTCCGTATCCATACAAAAACGTGCCGCAGAGGTAATGCGCCAAATAAGGGACTATGACAAACGTACCAAAAAAGCAGTAGAGGAACTAGAATACTCACTTGCCTTGTTCACAGTAGGACATCATATGAACGACATCATGGAAACTTTCGCCCATGAAGCCTCTCTTCTAATCTATCTAAAAGCTGTAAAAGAAGATATCCTAGAGAATATAAATGAGTTTTTAACCGATGACGCGGAAGAAGAAGATGCCATGCAGTCTATAATGCCATGGTACTCTAAGAAGTCTAATGATGATATTTTAACCCGTTATAAAGTCAACCTAATAACCGATAACAAAGACCTGCAAGGTGCCCCTGTAGTAGTAGATTACAATCCAAGCCACCAAAACCTGGTAGGAGAAATAGAGTACGACAACGAATACGGCAACTTTTCCACAGATTTTATGAAAATAAAGCCGGGCTTACTACACAAAGCCAACGGTGGGTACCTGATTCTACAAGCTCAGGATATACTGGGTAGCCCCCACGCCTGGGAAACCTTACGCAGAAGCCTAATCACAGGGGAAATCGTAACCGAGCCGCTTCGGGAATACAACACCGGGGTAGCAGTAAGCGGAATAAAACCGGAATCTGTCCCTTTAAATGTAAAAATCATCTTAATAGGCGGCGGCTTTTATTACGACCTGCTTTGGACATATGATGACTACTTCGAGAAGCTATTTAAGATAAGAGTAGACTTTGACTATGAAATGCGTCTAAACAGTGAAAACATGAGGTCAATCAGCCGCTTTGTAAAAGATTGGGTAAAAAAAGAAAAGTCCCTTCCCTTTGAAGATACAGCTGTTGGCCGCTTAATAGAGTATTCTACCCGTCTAGCCGAAAGAAAAGACCGCTTAACCACCCGCTTTAATCGCCTGACAGAAATCCTTGCGGAAGCCACAGCCTGGGCAAAAATGGATAAAGCCAGTGCGGTAACATCAGACCATATAAAAAAGGCAATAGCCCAGCGGGATTATCGCCTAAACATGTATGAAGAAAAATTGTCTGAGTTAATAGAAGACGACACGATAATGATAGATACTGATGGTGCAAAGGTAGGTCAAATTAATGGCCTGGCAGTATTAGATATTGGCGACTATGCTTTTGCTAAGCCCTCTAGGATTACTGCTACTGTATACATGGGCAAGGCTGGAATAGTAAATATAGAAAAGGAAGCGGAGATGAGCGGTGCAATCCATGATAAAGGGGTGCAGGTGATGATAGGCTACCTAGGCCAAACCTATGCCCAAGACTTTCCGCTGACCCTAAGCTGCCGCATCTGTTTTGAGCAAAACTATAGTGGAATAGATGGCGACAGCGCCTCCTCCACTGAGCTATTTGTGGTGTTGAGTGCCCTTACAGGACTGGCTATTAGGCAAGATATAGCTGTAACAGGCTCTATAAATCAACATGGAGAAATCCAGCCAATAGGCGGTGCCACCCACAAAATCGAAGGATTCTTTGATCTATGTCAAAAACGGGGACTTACAGGCACCCAAGGGGTTATTATCCCAACCCGCAATGTGCGTGACTTGGTGCTTAAAGATGAAGTCATTGACGCTGTACGTGATGGCCTTTTTCATATATATCCCATATCTCATGTAGATGAAGGTATTGAAATTCTTATGGGGGTAGCTGCTGGGGATAAGGTGTTTGCATACGAGACAGTGCATGGAAAGGCTTACAGGCGGCTCAGGTCCTATCACCGTAAGGCGCTTAAAGGTGAAGTGTAAGAAGCTGTATTCAGCTTCTAAAGCTATTCTATATATCCATATTCAATATTAATCTCACAGTCATATTTCGGGGCAAGCTTAACAATATCGCCCGCCACTGCATCCCGCAGTGCGTGGGCTTTTTTTTGCTGTTCGTGGGGGATTTCCATGTCGAATATAAACATAGGCTTGTTGTGGGAACTTATTATTCTAAACTCGTGGGCGTTTAGGTCTGGGTATCTTTCTTCTAATAAACTTAGTGCTAAGGCTTTCATGTCTTGCAGCCTCTGGTCGGCTAGGTCTATCGGGTCTACGTGAATTAGTAGTTGTATGCCCAACTTTTGTTGTACTTCGATAGAGGCGTTTTCTACTATTTGGTGGGAATCTGTCAAGGTCATGGAGGCGGGTACTTCTGCGTGAAGGGTAGCCATATCCCGTCCTGGGCCGTAAGAGTGTACTACAAGGTCATGGAGGCCTAGTATGCCTTCATGCCTTTTTACTATGTCTTTGATTTTTGTGGCTAAGGTTTTATCTGTAGGGTTGCCGATTATTCTTCCTAGGGCTTCCTTGGCTACTTGGAAGCCAGAGCGTAGAAATACTAGTGCGATAATAGCCCCTACGTAACCGTCTATAGAAAAGTCAATAAATAGGGTGAATACTAGGGAGATTAGGGTGGCGGCAGTGATGAGTACATCGTTGCGGGAGTCTATGCCTACTGCTAGTAGTGTTTCTGATTTTATTGCTAAACCCAGTTTCTTGTTGAACAAAGACAGCCAAATCTTTACCGCCATGCTAAAGATAAGTACTGCCACTGCCACGGGATAGAAGTATAAAAGGTATGGATTAAAGATTTTATGGATGGCATTACGCATAACTTCGTATCCGGTTACAAGAATTATTCCGGCTATGGCTAAGCTTACTAGATATTCGATACGGTTATGGCCGAAGGGATGTTTGCTGTCGGCGGGCTTGTTAGACCAGCGGAAACCTAGTATTGTAAGTAGGGATGTTAGGCAGTCGGTTAGGTTGTTGAACGCATCGGCGGTTATGGATACGCTTCCTGTTAGGGAGCCTATAAAGAATTTCAGGGCTGATAGCAGTATGTTTAAGATTATCCCGCAGATTCCGGAGAGTAGGCCGTATTTTTCCCGTATGGCGGTTGACTCTGTATCTTTGTAGTTTTTTATGAATAATTTTGCCAGTATCATATATGTTCTCCTGTGTTACTTTTTCGGTTTTGACCAAAGTATCGGCGCAATATGTTGCAAAGGATGGTGCTTATGAGTAATAGAAAAAGGATGTTGCTTTTATATAATCCTAAGTCGGGGACGCAGAGGTTTTCGCCTCATCTTTCTGCTGTTGTGGAGAAGTTTAGTGAGGCTGGGTTTATTGTTACGGTTTGCCCCACCCAGGGGCCAGGGGATGTTGGTCGGATTATTGCGGGGTATGGAAGTGATTATGATTATCTGGTTGTAAGCGGCGGAGATGGCACTATTAGTGAGGGTATTGATGGATTAATGCCTCTGGCAAAGCGTCCGGTTCTTGGGCTTATTCCTTCAGGGACGGTTAATGATTTTGCGGTTTCCTTGGGGATTCCTAGGGATATCTTAAGGGCGGCGGATATTATTGTAAGTGGGGTACCTCGGCCTGTGGATGTTGGGCGGTTTAATGAGAAGCACTTTTCTTATGTGGCAGCCTTTGGGTTATTTACAGATGTATCCTATTCTACGCCCCAAAATACAAAGAATCTTTTTGGAAAGCTGGCTTATTTTATTGAAGGGGTTAAACGGCTTGGCTCTGTGGAGTCGTATAGTTGTGAGTTTATACTAGATGGCGAGGCAGTTTATGGAGATTTTATGCTGGGGTTTATAGGCAATGCCCATTTAATTGCTGGTTATAGGCTTCCGGAAGAGATGTATGCCCAGATGGATGATGGGTTGTTTGATGTGATGCTTGTTAGGACTCCTAACACCCTCAAGGAAAAGCAGGATATTATCTCTACTGTGCTGACGCAGGAAATTAATACGGACTTAATTATAAGCCGCAAGGCTAGGGAGGTTATTTTTTCTGCTACAGCTCCTATAGCGTGGACATTGGATGGGGATTTTGGAGGAGAGTTTTACAGTGCCAAAGTGGTAAATATGCATCAGGCTATGGATATTGTTACACCTACTAATTAATCTCCCCGCGATTGCGAAGTTCATCCAGGATTTCTTTGTGATAATTTTCGTCGATTTTGTACTTTGCCCTAAGGATAAAGAAGCTTATTGATATTAGAATCAGGGGCAGGATTAGCATTGCTCCGCGCATTATCAGTAGCCCACCAGAGGTGACATCAGCGGCGGTTTCGGCGTCTTGTATGCCTGAGATTATAAGTACAGCGCCTACGATACCTGTGCCTACAGCTCCTCCCATTTTATTAATAAAGGGCTGCAAAGAGAAGCTGATAGACTCATTGCGCTTGCCTAGTTTTAGGTGCCCGTAGTCTACTGAGTCTGTGAGGAACATCAGCATAAGTACCTGCATAAAAGCCTGCCCCACAAACAATAACATGCCGGCAAGGCCGATAAGGATTATGTGATTGACAAAGAAAAATATGACATATCCAGCGAAAACAAAGCCCATTGCTGTTAGGAATAGGGTGTTGCGCTTAAAGCGCTTTGTAAGCAGTGGGAAAAAGGCTAAGGCCACGATTTGAGATGCTCCAAGGATTATTGAGAAGGTTACGAAGCGGTCTACATTGCCGTAGTCATATGTGAAGAAATAGATGCCAAAGGTTACAGTGGTAATATACCCGATCATAAATAGGGACATGGCTATGGCTACTGTTAAAAGCTGGTCGTTTTTGTAGATTATACGAAGCATTTCTCTTATGGGCGTTGTTTGCTGGGTGGCGGTAACCACCTTTGGTTCCTTTACGCCAAAAAGAGTGATACATAAGCCTATTATCATAATGGCGCTAACACCAATTGAGAATATAAAATATGAATTGCTAAGGCCTCCTACGGTGGGGCTTAGAGCTTCAGTTATGGGTACAATAGCCGCCACTACAAAGAATAGACCAATGTTGGCGCAGATTCGGGCTACGGCACCTATTTTTTCCCGTTCCTTCTGGCTTACACTAAGTGAAGGTAGCATAGACCAATAGGAAATATCATGGGTTGTGTAAGCAATCCCCCATAGTACATAGATGATTGCAAAAAGGGTTATATAAATCGGGGTAGCCAGGGCGCTTATATCAGAAAATAGCAGCACAGTAAGTATCGGAGATACTATCGTGCCAAAGGCTATCCATGGCTTAAACTTGCCCCAGCGGGTTTTGGTGTTGTCTACTATTACCCCCATTACCGGGTCTGTAACTGCGTCGAATATGCGGGCACCTACTATTATGCCTAGTAGTATCCCTAGGGTAGATGTGGGCAAGTCTAGGATATCTGTGAGATAGAAAATATGGAACATGGAAAATAGTGAGTACACCATATCCCGGCCTATCGTACCTATACCAAAGGTAAAGCGGTTAGATTTTGGGTCTGTATGCATATTGGCTCTCCTAACTAGGTATCAAGCATTTCTTTTGATATAGTCCCAGTTTTAATCATTTCCATATAGAAGCGACCGCTGTTTTTGATTGTGCGCTCCTGGGTTTCGTAGTTGGTGTGGACTAAGCCGAAACGGCTTGATTCTCCTTCACACCATTCAAAATTATCGGTAAAGCACCAGTGATAGTAACGGTCTACCGGGAGCTTAGAGCGGATTAGGGTGCGGAGATGGTCGTAGATATATTTTGTGCGGAAGCTGTCGTTGTTGTCGCAGGTGCCGTTTTCTGTGATGTATATGGGGCGGGGCAGGGTTTCGTATAGCTTTGCGGCGCAGACTGCTATGCCTTTGGGGTAGATTTCCCAGCCTAGGTCGTTTACTTGGACGTTTGCTTTGGTGCCGTATTTGGTTCCAGATACTTCGCTACGGGTGTAGTAGTTAAGGGCTAGGAAGTCGGAATATTCGCCGGGCTTTATTTTTACATAAGATTTTAAAGGGGCTTGGAAGCGGCCCAGTAAGCAGGCTTTGGTAAGGGCGCCTTGGAAGAGCCATGCCATGGTTTTAGTGCAAGTTACATCCCATGGATTTTTAGGGTTTTTGGGGGTGAATACCCGCATATGGTGGGCAAAGCCTACTTTTGTGTTGGTGAAGCCCATTTCTTGGCGCATTTGGTGGATTAGCTGGTAGGCTCTTATATGGCAACAGGCCATTATGCTCATTACTTTTAAGGCTGTTTTAGCACTTTTTTGCCCTGGTGGAAACTCGCCGGCGTAGTAACCTTGTACTGCAAAGACATTGGGTTCGTTGATGGTTACATATTCATCTACTAGGTCACCAAAGGTGCGAATGGCGTATGCCACGAATTTTAGGAAAATAGAGATATTTTCCGGGTTGGCAAAGCCGTCCATTTCTTCAAACCATAGAGGGTTGGTGAAATGGTGTAGGGTTAGTAGAGGGGTTATTCCATTTTCTTTCATATACATAATCATTTCACGGTATTGTACTGCTACGCTTCCGTCGTAGAAGCCGTTTTCCGGTTCTAGGCGGGCCCATTCTATGCTAAAGCGGTAGTGATTTATGCCCATTTTGGCCATTAGGTCAATATCTTCACGCCAGCGGCGCCAGTGGTCACACGCGCGGGCTGGGTTTGTGCCGTCTTTTATGTGGCCTTTGGCGTGCCAGTCGCTCCAGGTGTGGCGTAGGTTGCCGCCTTCTATTTGGGTGGCGGCTGAGGCGGCGCCTAGTTGGATGGGTAGGTTCATTTCTTTTCTCCCTTTCTTATGCTTCTTGCAACTATCATATTAAGAACCGCCAGTACCCCAGAGAACATAAATACATATTGAGGGCCATGTTCTAACCATAGCCAGCCGCAGAATATTGCGCTGGCTATGCTTACCAGGTGGTCTAGTGCCATGCCTGTGGCCAGCGTCGGGGTTACATCTTCTGGGGTTTTGGCAATAGAACGCATATAGACAGAGCGCACCATGCCAAACTGAATGGTCATTCTATCAATGATGTTAATACCAACGGTTAGGATGATTATAGCCACAACACCTGTAAACCAGCCCTCGTGAAGTCCAGCGCTTATTAGTCCATAGCCTAAGTAGATTGCAAGGAAGAGTGCAGCTTCTATTATCATTATTTTAGCCGGGCCGTGTTTATCTATCCATCGGCCTACCAATGGGATGAAGAAAATACCGATTGAGGCCCCCACAATCATCAGTAGGGCCATACTGTCTGCCCCAAAGCCCAGAAGCTCTATAAGCACCCATGGGCCATACACATACATGATTTGTTTGCGTCCGCCAAAGAGGATGGCTAGTAAGTAGAACTTTGTATAGGCCTTTCTAAAGACAAACCGAGATTTTTCGGCTTTGGTGTCCTCCATGTATTTCCCTAAATATATAAGTAAAAAGAAAATGGCAGTAAACAACACACCCGCGATTACAAAGTTGAGGATGATTGGGGCAGTGAAGGAGAATAATCCAGAACGAAAGCCTACAAAAACCAGAATCCCCGCGCCCATGGTGAAGCCTGTACGTAGGCCATTGAAGCGCCCCATAGCGGCCCCGAAGCCTCCTTCTTCCTTGGTTAAGGACATCGCCATAGAATCGTAAATTGGGAAGAACATATGCATACCCAAAGAGTTGATGAAAACGAAAATTAGCATTATTGCGAAAGGTGGGGATGTAAAGCCCAGTACAAAAATCCCGATTAGGCTTAAGCCATGGGATAGGATAGCTAACTTTCTGTTGCCCATGAAAGCAAGTGTGGAAACGATTAATACCGTGATAACTCCAGGAAGCTCACGAGGAAACTCGATTAGGCCCCGCTGAAAAGCGTAAACGTCGTATGCGTCTCGAAAGTAGTTGGAAAATACACTGTCTGATAGGCCTAAGCCCACGCCGCTTAGGGCTACTATTATCATGAAAATAGCGATGGATTTTTTTCTGTTCTGGATGCTTTTTTCTGTCATGAATGTTCTCCTATGCTTATGTTTTATCTGCGAATTAGTTCTGAACCGACCTCGTTCGCTGTATGTGTATAGTATCCTGATGAGGGCTATTTTACAATGATTAAAACCTTTGTCGGTATCATCAAAATCGGGGTTGCACGTCAGTCTAATATAAAACGGAATTTGAGCAAAGCCCCGCAAAAGAAAGAATGACCGAATTTCACCGCGTACTCCGGCTGATGCTGAACAGCCTCCGGCGGGAAAAAAGCCATTTATCACGGATTGTCATCCGCATAAATGGCGTTTTTCTATCGCCGGAGTCTATTCAGCGCCTACGTAAGCGGTGAAATTCGGTCATTCCTTCTCTTGCTAGACCCTTGGCATTGATTTGGTTAATTCACTTCAGGTATTCGGATATGCGATGTATTTATATATCCCTTTTGCAAAGATTGGAGAAATAAAATATAGACAAAGTGCGTCTAAAAAAGCAAAAGGATGTTGAAAAATGCTTGGAGTTAAAATGCTAATGTGGTATAATCATACAAAACCGCAAAGAGGCGTGCCTCTTTGGCTTTGCCCGCAGGGCAAAGCCAAAATCAACGCTTCCTTGCCAACAAAGGAGGAAATGATGAAAATCTCAAGAAGAAAAACAGCAATAAATAAAGTAATGTGCCTGCTACTTGCCGTGCTATTTATGCTATCCCTAAGCGGCTCATCGTTTTTGAGTGGCAGCGCTGATAATCCCGATGAAGACGTACATGGTCTTCCATTTGACCAAGAGTTGAGTTATCTTGAAGCTGAAGAAGCAGATATAGTGTCATTCTATGATTTACCGATTATAGATGAAAGCCTTTGGGATGATTTTAACGATACTCATTTTACTTATGACTTAATCATGCCACTAAGCGCCCCAACAGTGTCTGGATTTGGGTCAGTAACCGGCCCTACATCAGCATCTTTAACGGGGATGATAAATAACCCCAGTAGCGAACAAATAACTTTTCGCGGCTTTTGGGTTCGCAGAAGCGATTTAAGCGAAGTTAGAGAGGTTCCGGGCAATGGCGGCGATGTATTTAGCGCAACTATAGGTGACCTTACAACAGGGGCCACTTATTTGGTTCGCGCAGTTATCCGAACCCCAGGGATGGTAAACAGCGCGATACAAAGTGATCCTCATTTTGAGATTAGGCCAACGCCGCCGCCAGGCGGGGCAACACCACCCCCTGGTGGGTCTACGCCGACACCACCTCCTGGCGGATCGACACCTACGCCACCTCCTGGTGGGTCTACACCTACTCCGCCTCCAACACCTACCCCAACTCCAGCGCCGTCATTTTCCTTTAATCCGTCACACTTGCCTCCTTGGAACTCTACACCATGGACACCCAGCGCTGTTGAGACCTCCGTCTCTACAACTGTTAATGCGACTCAAAGCTGGAGTTGGAATCAGAGTAGTGGCTCGGAGGGATGGCTGACTGTTACCGGATCAGGAACGCCGAATACTCAACTTACACTCCGCGTACAACGGAACGACACTGGCGTTCGACGTGAAGCTACTGTTACTGTTACGTCAGGCAGCTTGCCTCCCAGAACCCTTAACATATCACAAGCACCTGTGCTGGCTACTATGAGAGACCAAAGAGTAATTGAGTGTTTTGGCAGAAGGGGATATGTGGATGTTCACGGTGCAACAGACACAACAATATTAGGGGGTATTAGCGGAGCCATAGTAGAAAGGCCTGTGTGGAATTTTGTTCATATAGAAGCTAATGTATTTGCAATCAGAAATGACACAACAGGGCGCTACTTCACAGAAAGCGGAGGCAACTTGACTCATGCCGCTAGAATTTCCGGTTCCGGCACTAATTACAGCAACAATCAGCGCTGGCTTATATCGCCGCAGCCTAATGGCACATACAGAATCCGTAGTATT
>Ga0131853_10000555_pt1 | contig 68146 bp, 67 predicted proteins | sample TergutLab28metaG_FD_92764 | JGI IMG/M metagenome (GOLD analysis project Ga0131853, IMG submission 92764) | Labiotermes labralis P1 segment gut microbial communities from Petit-Saut dam, French Guiana - Lab288 P1 (version 2) (version 2) | ecosystem: Host-associated > Arthropoda: Insects >... | reverse complement strand
GATTGCCCACCAGCAGACTGCCCAGAAGATTGCCAAGGCGAAGATGACAACGAGCAGTAATAAAAGCCCCGTCATTGCGAGCGTAGCGAAGCAATCCAGGAAACCCTAGATTGCCGCGTCGCTGCGCTCCTCGCAATGACATCGGCTCCGTTATTCTGAACTTGACGAATTTTTCTATTACTATGAAATGCGAGAAACTCCTCTAAGTTAGTTCGCATTGCATATGCTGGCCTTGCCTCCAGCTTAACAACCACCTCGTTAAAATATTTAGCGGGGTGGCTTTTTAGTTATCGCACACCCAAAGCAATAAAACAAAAAGGGCGACCATTGGCCACCCTTACGTTATCCTTTAAACCGCTCTTTCAACTTTCGATAATAATTTTCCAGGCTTTTATCCCCGTCATTATCTACAAACAAGCAAAACGGTAAGCTATCGGTTTCCCTATGCTTCACTATACAGTCACAGCATTTTTTGTGGTTGGGGCAGGTCGTTTTTGGGCATGCACATTCTTTTGCACAAGACATTACTTCCCCGCCTACTTCTTCACAAATCTGCTTTGCAGCTCTTTAAGGAACAAGTCCTCGTCCAGTGGCAGTTCTACCGTTTTACCCAACCAAGAAGACAAATGCATTGCATTAGAAATGGTCAGCCCATTAATGCCTTCTTCACCTTTTGCGTAAAGCTCTCCCTCGCCGTTAATGTTTTTAACAAATGCGGCAAGCACGCCATTGTGCTGGGTATAATCACCTGTGCAGTCAATTTCGATACGTTCTGCCCTTGGGGATGCAAACATTTCTTTATTGGTTTTGTTAAACTCGCGTTCGGAAACGTCCAATTTATAATGTACAAGTTTACCATGTTCGCACACAAGTTTACCCAAGTCACCAAGCACTTCAAAACGGTTATTGCCCGGGCAATCTGCCGTTGTTGTAACAAAAATACCGGTTGCGCCGTTTTCGTATTCTACATATGCGGTCACGTCGTCTTCTACTTCAATGTCGTGCCATTTGCCAATGTGCGCAAACGCGGTCACACGTTGTGGCATTCCGCAAATCCATTGCCACAAGTCAAGGTTGTGCGGGCATTGGTTAATCAAAACGCCACCGCCTTCGCCTTCCCAGGTTGCACGCCAGCCGCCACCGTCGTAATACGCCTGTGGGCGATACCAGTCGGTGATTAGCCAAGACGTACGCTTTAACTCGCCAAGCTCGCCATTTTGCACCATTTCACGCATTTTGCGATATACAGGGTGTGTGCGTTGGTTGTACATAATTGCAAACACAACGCCGGCTGTTTTTGCCTTCTCGTTCATTTCACGCACAGCTTTTGTGTACACGCCGGCAGGTTTTTCTATAATCACGTGAATTTTTGCGTCCATTGCTTCCATGGCAATTGTGGGGTGGTCGTAATGCGGGGTGGATACCATTACCGCGTCCACTGTGCCGCTGGCAAACAGTTCTGCAGTGGTGCTAAACGTGTGGATATTTGCGTCCTTTGCTTTTGCCCATTCCAATGCCTTTGGGTCTGTATCGCAAACCGCAGCAACTTTTGCGCCGGGTACTTTACCCTCCATAATGCCGTTTACATGGCCTTTTCCCATTATGCCACAGCCGATAATTCCTAAACGTACCATTACACAATCCCTCGCTTTTTTAGATTTTGGTAACTTGTTTGCAAACATTCAAACGGGCATTGCCCATTGCAGTCGTCTTGTTCTACCATGGCGTATTTTACGCCGGTAGCTTTTGCCGCTTCAAGAATTGCATCCCAGTTAAGATTACCCTCAAAAACTTCTGCCATGCGGCGCTTGCCTTCTACAATGACAAAATCCTTCAAATGGATAACATCTGCCCTACCCGCCAATTTTTTAATCCAGTATGCAGGGTCTGCGCCGCCTGCTTGCACCCAAAAGGTGTCTACTGTAAAACCCGCGTCGGCAAAATTATTTGCCATATACTCGTATGCAGAAATACCATCGAAACGGATAAACTCAAAATCGTGATTATGATACATAAACTGCAACCCGGCTTCTTTAATTGCCTTTGCCGCAGGTGTAAACTCTTCTACAAATTTAATAAACCCCTCTTTTGTATGGCCGTAATGCCCGGGGATAGCACCCAACCCAACGTACTTTGCACCCATGGTTTTATGGTCTGCAATAACTGCCGCAGTGTCGTTTTTAATGCGGTCTGGCGGGGTGTGGGTAATTACAATTTCCAGCCCATTTGCATCGCAAATCTCTTTCACTTCTGCAGCAGTAATATTTGCGCTAACACCCGAATACTGGATACAGTCGTACCCCATTTCCGCAATCTTTTTCATGGTGTTGGCAAAATCTTCGCTTGTTTTGGTGAACTCACGTACCGTAAAAAGCTGTGCTCCAACTTTCATGTCATGCCTCCTCTAACTGTTTTCCCAGTTGTGATATACGTTTTGGACATCGTCCTCGTCGTCAAGTAAGTCAAGCAGACGGTTCATAAATTTTAGCTCTTCGGGGGTAGAAAGCTTTGCATATGTTTGCGGCAACATAGTTACCTCGGCAGAAACCATTGGGATATTTGCTGCTTCTAGTGCTTCACGCACTGCAGAAAAATTATCGGGCGCGGTCAAAATCTCGTATCCGCCTTCTTGTGCAATAAAATCATCCGCGCCGGCGTCTGCGGTAAGCAGCATCAACTCTTCTTCACCCATGCCGCAGTCTGTTTCCACCATAATTTGCCCAACTTCGCTAAACATGAAAGAAACACAGCCTTGGGTACCCATGCTTCCCCCACCCTTTGTAAATGCGTTGCGCACATTGGCGGCAGCGCGGTTGCGGTTGTCCGTAAGCACTTTTACAATCACGGCAACGCCACTTGGGCCATATCCCTCGTAGGTTACAGCCTCAAAATTTACTTGATCCATGTCGCCCGCCGCTTTTTTTACGCTACGCTCGATAGAATCGTTTGGCATATTTGCTGCCTTGGCTTTTGCAATTGCGTCGCGCAGGCGGATATTGGAAATAGGGTCACCCCCACCGCCATGTTTAACTGCCATCGCAAGTTCACGCCCCATGCGGGTAAACACGCGCCCTTTGGCAGAGTCCATTTTTTCTTTACGGTGTCGTATATTCGCAAATTTGGAATGCCCAGCCATCACTAATTCCTTTCAGCCAATATATACAACGCACACTCGATGCGCTTTTTTTGCAACTCGCAACTAATCTTGTCTGGTATTTTTATATCGCCGTGTGAATGATGTGCGTTGGCAATACAGCCGCCGCTACAATAATATCGCGCCCAACAGCTTGCGCATTCGGACTTTTCAAACACATGGCATTTCGTAAACTCGGCTACGATATCATTTTTCATAATTCCTGTATCTAAATCGCCCAAACGGAAATTTTCGTCGCCAACAAACTGGTGGCAAGGGTACAATTGCCCGCTTGGTGTGACTGCCAAGTATTCGCTACCTGCGCCACAGCCAGTTACACGCTTAGCAATGCACGGCCCACCGTCCAAGTCCATTTCAAAATGGAAAAAGTGAACGCCATTGCCTGCGCGCTCGCGTTCTAATAACGCATCTGCCAGTTTTTCGTATTCCGCAAATAACACGGGCAAATCTGCTTCGCGCAAGGAATACTCTGCTTCCGGCGGCGCAACAACAGGTTCTATCGAAATTTGCTTAAAACCCATGTCGGCAAGATGCATCACGTCCGCAGCAAAATCTAAATTATGGCGCGTATAGGTGCCGCGTACATAGTATCGCTCGTGGTTGCGCGAGTCTGCAAGTGCTTTAACTTTTGCAGAAATTTGGCGGTAACTACCTTCGCCCTTGTGGTTTACGCGCATACGGTCATGAACTTGTGGGCGCCCGTCCAAACTAAGCACAACATTGTCAAAGTTGTGGTTTATGTATTCGTGAACTTCGTCGCTCAGCAATGCGCCATTGGTTGTTAGTGTGAAACGGAACTTTTTGCCTGTTGCTTCTTCTTTAATACGCCCATATGCAACAAGTGCTTTAACGGTTTCAAAGTTAAGCATAGGCTCGCCGCCAAAAAAGTCTACTTCCAGGTTGCGGCGTGTACCAGAATTTTCAATTAAAAAATCAAGGGCTTTTTTGCCGACTTCCAATGGCATTAACCCTTTGTCAATTGCGTCAACATTGTATGTGCCGTCGCCCGCAAAACAATATTTGCAGCGCAAGTTACAGTCATGCGCCATATGCAAACAAAGTGCCTTAACAACAGGCCTGCGCGTTGCCATGTGCGTTTGCACGGCTTGTATATTATCGGGCGTAAATAGTTGGTTTTGTTTTATTAAGTTGCGGATTTCGTCCGCGATATCTTTTGGAGCGTTGTCAATTGTCTGCGGGTTGTCCTGCATTTGGTTCAATACATGAAGAGTCGCGTCATCTACCTGGTGAAGTGAGCCGCTGCCCACGTCCAAGACTAAATGACGCGACCCTATTGTAAAACAGTGAATCACGCTTTTTGCTCGCAAGCCTGGTTAGCTACGGTGCATGATGTTTTGCAGGCAGATTGACAAGATGTTTGGCATTCGCCACAGCCAATGGCTTCTTTTTTAGCGTTTTCTGTTTTTGCGGCAAGGTTGCCAACTTTAATTGTTTTAATCATGGTAACTTTCCTCTCAAGTGTCTATGTTATGTTATAAATATACCGCCGTTTTGCCGCAATGTCTAGTATAAAATTGCTAAAAGGTGAAATAATTTTACAAAGAGGTGGTACAATGGGAGAGAAAAAAACAAAACCCCTTACCGCAAATGATATTATGAAGTATGAAATTGCAGAGGAGTTAGGGCTTACCGACAAGGTAAACAACACTGGTTGGAAGAGCCTAACCGCAAAAGAAAGCGGGCGCATTGGCGGTATACTTGCACGCCGTAAAAAGGAACAACAAAACAAAAGTGGTGAAAATGCATAACCACCACTACATAAGGAGAATAAGCATGTCTGTTTACCATGGTTTTGCACAAATGTATGACGATTTAATGGCAGATATCCCATACGAAAAATGGAGGGATTACATAAAAGAAATTCTGCAACAGCGTTTTACAAACGCAGAAAAACCCACCGTACTGGATTTGGCATGTGGTACAGGCAACATGACAATTCTGCTTGCTAATGAAGGTTTTGATATGATTGGTGTAGATTTATCTGCCGACATGCTGGCAGAAGCACAGCAAAAAGCCTATGAAGCCGGACATAATATATTGTTTCTGGCGCAAGATATGCGTGAACTGGATTTGTACGGCACGGTTGACGCTGTTGTGTGTGTATGTGACGGAATAAATTATATCTTGGACGAAAAAGACCTGATATCAGTCTTTAAAAAAGTGCGCCTTTTTTTAAACCAGGGCGGGGTATTCATTTTTGATATGAACACTGAATATAAATTTAAAGAGCTTTTAGGGCAGCGTAGTTTTGAAGCCAAAACCGAAAGCGGCGCAGCATATGAATTAGATAATACCTACGACGAAAAAACAAAAATAAACGAGTATCGTGTGCTTTTTCATAACCAAGACTCAAGCCCGTTTATGGAAGTGCATAAGCAACGTGCATATGACATAGGCACAGTACTTGAAATGCTGCAAATTGCCGGGCTTAATAACGCAACGGTGCATCACGAATATACAGCAGAACCGCCCCAAATAAATTCCGCAAGGCTTGTATTTATCGCCAATGCATAAGGAAGTGAAAAGATGGCAAGGACATTTTTTTTGTGTTTGTTTTTTATATGTAGTTTTGCTATTCCAGTGCGAGCATCAACAGAGGATTTAGTACCGATAGATGCAGTTTTGATACTAGATGTTAGCCGCTCTATGATTACTGCCGACCCAGAGCGTATTGCCAACGATGCCATGAATATGTTTATCGATATGTTGGAAATAGGGCGTGATAGGGTTGGCGTAGTGGCGTATGCGGGGCATGTTACCCACAGCAGCAGCCTGACATTGCTGGATTACGATAATGTCACATATTTGCAGGATATTATTAGCAACCTTGCGTATGCGTCTTGGACGGACCACCCACTGGGTTTGCTAGAAGCCCTCCGCATATTAACCGAGGATTTTAGCGAATACAGGCAACAAGTGGTTGTGTTTTTAACAGATGGAAACTTGAACGTAAACCCTTTTGGCTCGCGCACAACTGCACAAGCAGAAAACGACAAACTGATTGCCATTTCAATTGCACAGGAATATGGAATCCCCATTTACAGTATTGGGCTAAATTTTGACGGCGCGCTGGATCGCAAGTATACGGAGGTAGTCGCGGGTGCAACAGGCGGGTTAGCATTCGAAACCGCCAATGCAGAGGATTTGCCGGATATCTTAAATACAATATTTGCACTAATGACCACCGTCCCGCCTCCCCCGGTGCTAGAAGAACCTACCCCGCCAGAAGAAGCACCCGAATATGAACCGGTGACACATACATATGAAGAGAAACCTGTACAGTACATATACAAGCCGACTAAAGGCATAATAGAAGAACGAACTACGTTTTGGTATTTTATTGCCGCAATCATTGCAACATTATTAATACTGTTGGTTGCGTTAAAAAACCGAACTGCTCGCGTTTTTACCGGGCGGCTGGCAATTGAAATCATTGACGACACCCAAATATCCCCGGTGCAATATGTAAATCTAATCGAGTATGGAAGCCGTACAACATTACAACGGCTTATAAAACGTGAAGTTTACCCAGAGTTTAAGTGGGTTATGCTTTATCCATCACCCACTGCGCCGTCACATTTGCCGCAAATCGTCATCAAGTACAAAAAAGCGAAGCTCATATTTACAAAAGATTTTATAACGCAAGATGCAACCGCTGGCATTTCCATTAGCAACGGAACAGAAATTATAGTCGCGCATCAAGAGGGTGGGAAGCAAATCCGTTTAAAATATGTTATATAATTAGATTCCGGGTCAAGCCCGGAATGACAGCATTGCTAAACCGACTGCCACAGCCATTAAAGCTATGCACACCAGCATAGCTTTATCTTTTTTGCTAAACTTTAGCACATAAAAACTGGTGCGTGTTTCGTATGCCCTAAACGCACGCATTTCCATGCTCATTGCAAGTTCTTTTGCGTTTTGCAGGCAGGATACCAATACTGGCAATAAAAGATACGAATACAATTTTAGCCGCGTCCTTAACTTTAATTCTGTTATTACAATACCGCGCAATTGCAATGCAACCAAACTGTCCTTCATTTCTTGCGAAAGTTGCGGAATAAATCTAATGCCAACCGAAACCATGTACGCAATCTCGTAGGGCATCTTGCACTGTGCCATACCTTGGATAAGCCCGCGTACAGGATACAGCGTCAGCATTGCTGCACAAGTTAAAAAAAGCGAAAGCCTAAAAAGCACCAACAACCCAAGTTGCACCCCGCCAATTATCCCAGCTTGCGAAAATACCACCTGCGCTATCGCGACAAAAAAAATAAGCGGCAACAACCGTTTAATCCTTCCAAAAATCTTACGAAACTGTACACGAAAAAACACTGCCACCGCGACAGATACAAACAGTAATATGCCCATTATTACAAGCGATTGCCGCACTACAACCCCATAAGTAGACATTACAGCCATAAATGCAAAAACTACACGCGGGTCTGGGGGGTTACGCATACAGTTTCCCTCGCTCCATTGTATAAATATCCGCGTCGATAGCATTAACAAACTCTTCGTCATGGCTAATTAACAGTATACCTATGCCACCAGAGCGCAACATCTTGATTGTATCCGCTAAAATTTGCCGCCTACGGCTGTCCAGCCCAGTAGTTGGCTCGTCCATTATAAAATACGACGGCTGGCAAACCATAGCCGCCGCTATCGCAAGGCGTTGCTTTTCCCCCCTGCTAAGGGTAAATGTCACATGATTAGTGATGTGTGTGAGTTCAAACTGTGTTAATAATTTACGGGCTTTGTCTTCAGCTTCTTCTTTGGGCGTGCCGTGAAATATTAATGGGAACGCAATTTCTTCTAACGGGTTTGACGCAAAAATTAGCGGCTCTTGAAAAAGATATCCTATATCTTTGCCAATTTCGCCAAGCTTTTTGGCAGAAATATCTTGGCCATTATGCAGCACCTGCCCCAAATTGGGACGCAATATGCCTGCGGCAAGTTTGCCAAGTGTAGACTTGCCACTCCCGTTTTCGCCCATAATTGCAGCACAAAAACCAGGGGAGAAATTTTCGATGTTAAGTACGAAGCTATCCCCCGGTGTGTAAGTGAAATTTATATTGCGGAGTTCGAGTTTAAATTGGCTTTTTCCATTTTTCATTAAATTCATCGGCAGTCATTCCATAATGAACTTCACTCCAGTACTTACCTTGGTGATATATCGTTTCTCGCACAACACCTTCATGTTTACAACCCAGTTTTTTCATCATTGTTTCCGAGGCAATATTGCCCTCGATAATAAAGGTGTTGTACTTATGCAAACGTCTCTCATTAAAGGCATAGTCCAAGACGATTCGCATGGTGCTCAAACCATACCCTTTACCTCTGCAATTCCGGTCTATTACGATACCCACACCAAATGTCCCATTTCGCTCATCAATAGAATTGAGATACGCACCGCCAACCTTTTCACCATTTAACGTTTCAACTGTAAATGCAAAATTGTTGCTCTTTTCCGTATTCTCGATAAATGCGCGCCAATGTTCTTTGGCACTTTCTTGGTCACGGGGCAACTCTATCTCACTATCCAGAAAAAAACGTGCATCACTATCAAAATAATTGAGATAAAACATATCCCAATCGTCTATTGTTGCACGTCTTAGTCTCACAGTCTCATTTTGCCAATAATAGTTCGAGTGGTCGATCTTCATAGAAGAAAATGGTTTTCTAGCAGCATTAGAGTGTTTTCAACCGTGCTTTCTTCGTCTCTCGTTATGCTAAACAAGTGATGCGTTTTCGCTTTTTCAGCCTCTTCTTTCGCGTGTATTCTAAACAATTCGTTTTGCACCGCAAACTTTTGCTCGGGGTTTTCCAGCGATTCAATAGCCCTTGTAAAATCCATGTGGTCGTCGCGCTGGTAATAATCGCGAATTATTAATTCCTCCGGGGCCAACAAGCAAGCAATTCTGCTGTAATCGGAGATTTCCAGAAGAAAATCATAATCTTCTATCCATATATCCGCAACAACCGTATTCTTCTGCGCCAATTTGATAATTTCTATTATCGAAAACGCTATATTTTCCATCGCAGCAGCCTGGTTATTTTTACTTCTCTTATCTGCCAAAAATTCTTCAACAGACCTGTTGAAATATTCTTCATTATTTAGTGATTTTCCCCCATTGTGTGAATAAGGCTGATACTTTTCATCAATTATGGATTTCCAATCTTTCCAATTAGGTTCATTCCAGTTATCGCTGAAATGGATAAATCCATATTTTTTTGATAGTTCCTTGCACATTGTAGTTTTGCCGCCGCACGCTGTTCCCACAAAAAAATACACGTTTTGTAAACTGCGCTTTAGTATATTGTTTCCTATATTCATAATGCTTCCCCCTTGTAATTAAAAACTTAAACATGTTGGGCTGCCTATATCCCCTGGCCGCAAGTAATGGTCAACAATCAACATGGTTACACCCTGTTTCTGCAACTCAACTACATGACTAGTCATTGCCGCACGCCCCTTTTTATCTAACTGCGATAATGCCTCGTCTAGCAAAAGTATACGTGGTTCAAGTGCAAGCACCGCCGCCAGCACAACACGTTGCTTTTGCCCACCGGAAAGTTTCTGCGGCGATGTATAGCGATATTCTGCCATATTTACAAGGTCTAGCATTTTGCAAATTATCGCATCCATTTCGCACCGTGGCGTACAAATATTTTCTAACCCAAAGGCAATTTCGTCTTCGACTGTATCACAAAAAAGTTGCGTTTCCGGGTTTTGGAACACAATGCCTATTTCTTTTGCGCGTTCTGCCGCGGTCAAACCCTGTATATTTTTACCGTTTATCAAAACCTCGCCCGTAATGCTGGCATTGATAGTGCTTGGAATAAGCCCGCAAATAGCGTGCAAAAATGTAGACTTGCCGCAACCGGACTCGCCCTGTATCAGTACTGTTTCGCCGCTGCCAACCGAAAGTGAAAAGTTCGAAATTACATTGTACTGCCCATACGCAACATTTAAATTAGCAATCTCGATCGCATTCATCGCAGTTTAAATCGGCTTGGTGCCAACTTGTACAGCAAAATAAAACCCACGCCAAGATACAGCACTGTCACCACTGCAATAGTTATTGTATATGGCACAAGCGAAAGCCTAAAAAACCAGAAAGTAATGTACGAAACACCATACACCACAAAATTAATAATTTTGCTTGGTACACTTGTATCCTTACCCTCCGAGTCGTAGGGTTGGATTACATAGTACAAAAACAGGTCATTGAATGTAAAAAATACGCAGGTAAATATTGTTGCCGCAAAAAACAAAACAATATATGCGATATCCACTTGCCCAAATATCACCACCACCGCACCAACAACTGTAGCAAAAATTACAAACGCAAGTACGGCGTTATATTTTAAAATTACAAAAAAGCGCATTTTAAACGAAGCAAAAATTGTTTTTGCCTGGCGATAATACGGGTAATTAAGCATTTGAATATCGCAATTAGTAAAAACAGAAGCCGTAACTACCCTGCCCATAGACGCGGTGTACACAACAAACATAATTACAGATGTCATACTTAGCCAACCGTAGACCCCAGGCGAGTATTCGCCGTAAATTAACGTATGCGGCGCTTCGCCTAGCACAATAAAACTGTACGCTGCAAACAAAGCCGCAGCTACAAGCGGCGCAAGCAGTATCAAGCAACGCATTCTTAATTTCCTGGCAAAAAATCGCTTGTGCCGGTCAAAGAATATTGCATTTAAATAATCTAACCCTTTTTTGTTTGCATGGTTGTCTACTTCAAGCTGTTCTGTTTGTATGCCTTTACTCCAGTTGGCAGTGGTTGCAAAAGCGGTGCTGGTTTTTTGTTGTGTATATTTTTGCGCAAAATTATCGTAGCAAGTAATTTTATCCCTAAAAAGCTCCGCCGCGTAACGGTAGTTTTTAATATACAAAATAGCAAGCCCACCAATCACGACAGGCGGGATAATCGCAAACGGGCTTTGTAAAATTGCCGCAAAATTTAGTATGCCAAAAAAATACGGCACCGTAATGCTTCCTATATAAATAACCGCCGCCCCGGGTACAGACAAAGCCATATACCCAAAATGTTTAGCGGTGCGTTTAAATATAAACATATTTATAGCCTCGCCCAAAAGCCTTGCAGCTACGAATGCGACCGTTACTACCACAGCTTGCCAAACAACAAAACCGTCATTTATAAAAAACATGGCAAGCAGCATTGTTGGGAAGTACAAAACAGTGCCACTTACGCAATCTGCTAAAATGCGCGACATTGCGTATTTTGCAGGGTTTGCACGCAGGTAATTTATCATAATATTGTCGTTTGCATGGTTAAAACTTGTGGCAGTCACGCTTACAAGCGACGCACCTGCAAGGCTTAAAATACACCACACCGCCAATGCATAACCAACAATGGCCGCCGCGTTAAAATTCGTAAAAGCATAATCAGAACGAAAAAGTGCTACAACACCACCGTGGGCAGATGTTTGACTAAGCAATAGCCCAATACCAACCAAAATACCCATATACATAAGGTGCATCATGGACCGTTTATTTATAACAAAAACCGCACCCAACACCGTAACAATATTTTTTAAGGCGTGGTTGTTGTATTCGCCGCGCAACCTAAAAAAATGAAATAAGCGGTTGGCCATCATAGCAAACCTAACACGGAACGCAAGCCAAATAAGCCTAATCATGACTCGCCCTCTGTCATAAGCTCGATAATCTGCTGCTCGAAATCGCTTGTATTTTCTGCGTCAAGTTTTTGCAACTTGGCATTGTGCAGTATTACAATTTCGTCACACAAATCTTGCGCAAGCGGCAAAATGTGGGTAGAAAATATAATAATATGGTCTTTTTTGATGGACTCTATTAAATTTTTAATTTGCACTGCTACAACAACATCAAATGAAGTTAACGGCTCGTCAAGCAGTATCACAGGTGGGCGCAGTATCAGCAACGACAAAATTTGCAATTTATTTTTCATGCCATACGAATACTCGCGTATCAACCTGTGTCTATCTGCCCTTTGAAAGCCAATCAATTCAAAACCCTCGTCTAAATTGACAGGTGCTGTTATTTTGTCGCGGTTAATATCAATAAAAAATTTTAGGAACTCTTGCCCCGTCATAAATTCCGGCAAATGTGGCTGCGCGTATACAATCCCCATATCATCATAGGTTGCGGGGCGCTTTTGCCCATCGTCAAGCTCAAAAATAACCTGCCCACTATCGGCAGGGATATTACCTGTAAGGCAGTTAAACATGGTTGTTTTACCCGCACCGTTACGCCCCAAAAGGCCATATATTTTGCCCTTTTCAAAAGTGTACGAAATGCCATCCAACACAGGTGCCAAGTCATAACTTTTGGTTAACTCATTTACCATCAGTTTCATAAAAATATCACCTTTCCAATAAGCCCGGCTGCTAAACCGCCAACCAGCGGAGCAATAACAGGTATCCAAGCATATCCCCAGTCGGGGTCACGTCTATCTTTAATTGGTGCAATTGCATATGCAATCCTTGGTCCAAGGTCGCGAGCGGGGTTGATTGCATACCCCGTTGTGCCGCCAAGCCCCGTACCAATCACCAACACAATACTGCCAATCCCAATTGACCCTACATTTTCCGGCGCAAGCGTGATTGCACCAATTATCGCAAAAACTAACACAAAACTACCAACAAATTCGCTAAAAAAATTATCCGCCCAGCTACGAATAGCAGGTGCTGTGGAAAAAACGCCAAGTTTTGTGTCCTTGCATTTTGTAATATTAAAATGTTGCCTAAATACAAGCCACACTAAAAGCCCGCCAACAACACCTCCTGCCAGTTGTGCGCCCATGTATGCGGGTACGCTTACCCATTCTAAATCCCCGACAATGGCAAGCCCAACTGTCACCGCGGGGTTAAAATGCGCACCGGAAATACGCTCGAACATCATAACAGGTACCATGACAGCAACTGCCCAACCAAGTGTGATAACCAGCCAGCCACCACCATGTCCTTTTGTTTTTTCTAAACTTACATTAGCGTTTACCGAGCCACCCAGCAAAATAAGTAGCGCAACTCCTAAAAATTCGGCTAAGATTTCCATGCCCTACCCCTTAGCCCAGCCAAAGGAGCGTCTAACCGCTTCCTGCCAGCCACTGATCAAGCGTTCGCGCACGTCATCTTCCATTTGCGATTGGAATACCTTGTCCACTGTCACATTATTGCGTATATCCTCTTTGCTTTCATAAAAACCCACTGCAAGCCCTGCAAGGTAAACTGCCCCAAGTGCTGTGCTTTCCGTTACCTTAGGGCGTATAACATCTACCCTCAAAATATCTGCCTGAAATTGCATTAGAAAATTATTAGCAACCGCGCCGCCATCTACTCTAATGCCCTTTAACGCAACGTCTGCATCTGCTTCCATCGCTTTAATAACGTCATAGCTTTGGTACGCCAGCGACTCTACTGTCGCACGTATAAAATGCTCTTTTTCTACCCCGCGGGTAAGCCCAACGATTATGCCGCGTGCATATTGATCCCAGTACGGCGCGCCCAGCCCAACAAACGCAGGCACTACATATACACCATTAGAATCTTCAACTTTATTAGCATAAGCTTCTGTAAAGGCAGCGTTGTCTATGATGCGCAAACCGTCGCGTAGCCATTGTATTGCCGCACCAGCGATAAATACGCTACCTTCCAGCGCGTATTCAACTTTACCACCCTCGCCCCAAGCAATAGTGGTAAGCAGGCCGTTTTTAGATTTTATCGCCTTTTCACCTGTGTTCATTAAAATAAAGCAACCGGTGCCATATGTGTTTTTTACCATTCCCGCGTCAAAACAGCACTGCCCGAACAAGGCCGCCTGTTGGTCGCCCGCGATACCTGCAATTTTTATTTGCCCGCCAAGCAAGCTTGCGTCCGACATACCGTATTCATAGCTGGACGGCCTAACCTGCGGCAACATACTTACAGGAATGTTAAGCGTCGCAAGGATTTCAGCATCCCATTCCAGCGTATGAATATTAAAAAGCATGGTACGCGAAGCATTTGTATAATCTGTTACATGAATTTTACCCTTAGTCAAATTCCAAATTAGCCAAGAATCCACTGTGCCAAAAAGAAGCTCACCGTTTTCTGCCGCTTCACGCGCGCCTGGCACATTGTCTAATATCCAGCGTATTTTTGTACCCGAAAAATACGCGTCCACGATTAAACCTGTTTTTGCGGTAATGGTTTCGCCAAAGCCGCTTGCCTTTAAACTATCGCAATAGTCCGACGTGCGGCGGCACTGCCATACAATGGCGTTGTAAATGGGTTTGCCTGTTTTCCTGTTCCATACAATTGTGGTTTCGCGCTGGTTAGTTATGCCGATTGCTGCAATTTCATCTACATGTACGCCAATTTTTTCTTTAGCCTCCGTCGCAACAGAAATTTGACTCGACCATATTTCCATTGGGTCGTGTTCTACCCAACCGGGTTGTGGGAAAATTTGCGTAAATTCCTTTTGCGCAATTGACTTTATGCTGCCGCCTTTGTCGAATAAAATACAGCGCGAACTAGTTGTACCTTGGTCAAAAGCCATAAGATATTTCATAGTTAGTCCCCTTGCAATAGGTTTTGTACTTCTGTATACAACTCGTCTTCTAATGTGCTTTCCTCCAGGCGCCGCACTATTTCGCCATTCTTAAACAGAACTGCCATACCTTTACCACAAGCAATGCCGATATCCGCGTCCCGCGCTTCGCCCGGGCCATTTACGGCGCAACCCATGACGGCAACGGTAAGCGGTTTTGTAATATCGGCAAACCTATCTTCCAGCCGTAATGCCAAGTTCGCAAGCCCGGGCACATCCACCTGTGTACGCCCGCACATGGGGCAGGCAATAATTTTTACACCAAACTGCCGCAACCCCAACGAAGCCAAAATTTCCTTTGCGGCACCAATTTCATCTACAGGGTCACCGCACAAACTCACGCGAATGGTATTTCCAATCCCTAAATTCAAAAGCACGCCAAGCCCTACCGCAGAACGTATCGCACCTTTATAAGGCGTCCCGGCTTCCGTAAGCCCAATATGTAGTGGATAGGGTAAGTTTTGCGCCAAAATTTTATTGGACTCTATCAGAAGCGGCGCATTGCTGGCTTTTGCAGATACAACAATGTCATTGAAACCAAACTTCTCCAATAAGCCAACATGTTTAATCGCGCTTTCTGCAAGCCCCTGTGCAGTTACACCGCCGTATTTAGCTAAAATTTCTTTTTCTAGCGAGCCGCCATTTACCCCAACACGTACGGGGATACCGTTTACCTTTGCAGCTTCCACAACTTGGCGGACGCGGCTTTCGTCACCGATATTACCGGGGTTTATCCGTAGCTTGTCCGCCCCGTTTTCTACTGCCAAAAGTGCCATTCGGTAATTAAAATGGATATCGGCTATCAACGGAACAGAGATTTCGCTCTTAATCCGCTTGATAGCCGACGCTGCTTCTTCGTCTGGGATAGCCACGCGTATAATTTCGCAACCTGCCGCCTCCAATGCCTTAATTTGGGCAACAGTTGCAGGTACGTTTCGCGTGTCCGTATTGGTCATAGATTCTATAACAATTGGGTGGCTACCACCCACTGGTACGCCACCAACATGTACAACTTTAGTATTTTCGCGATTTATCATAGTAAATTCACAATATCCCTTCCAACCATAAATACAATTAACGCCAGTAGAACGACAAAACCTATCGTATGCACCATACCCTCTTTTTCCTGGGAAATTGGCTTACGGCGTATGCCCTCTATGGCCAGAAATACTAACCGCGCACCATCCAATGCAGGTATCGGCAACAGGTTCATTGTACCTATACCAATAGAAATAATACCTGCCAAAAATATCATCGTAAGCACGGTGATACGTACCGCGTATTCTTCTTGCTGCATAGTCGTTTGATATATTTCCGTTACTTCGCCGGCAAGGCCAACAAAGCTCATAACCCTTGCGCCTTCCGGCGTTGGCTGCCCGGTTAAAAACCGTGCAAGCATTCTAAACGGTGCGCGAATATGAAAGCTAATCATTTGTGCAGATGTTCCAATGCTGCCCAATATACCGGCGCGTTCGTGTTCCGGCCATGGTGCCAATGCGCCTGTGCGTATTTCCGGGTTCATACCTATGCGATAAAAACCATCGTCACGTAACGCTGGCGTAATTGTAAGGTTAATGCGCTCATTTTCGCGCACGATCCTAAAATCCAGCTCGTTTCCGCCAGACGTATCTATCATAAAAATTAAATTATCCCACAAACCGACACGCGAGCCGTTTATATGTGTTATCCTATCGCCCGCCATAAGCCCGCCCTGCTGTGCTGGTGAATTTTCAGCAACAAAAGCAACAGTGGATGTGCTGTATCCCCCCACAAAATTTAAAATGGTAAATAAAATAAGCGCGAGCAAAAAGTTCATTGTCGAACCGCCGATAACCACCAGGATACGGTCGAATAATTTTTTATTATTCATCGACTCTGGGTCGTCAGGGACATTTTCGTCCATGCCGCGCATTTTACAAAAGCCGCCAAGCGGTAACACCCGCAAAGTATATAACGTAACTTCTTCTTGCCCTTCTATAGGGTTTTTAGTTTTCTTCTTGCCGCGAAATGTCAGGATTTTTGGCCCCATACCCATCGCAAATTCTTCAACAAAAATACCGCAGCGCCTTGCCATAATAAAATGCCCAAACTCGTGCACAAAAACGATTATGCCAAGTATCAAAATAAAAATTAAAATAGGAATGGCTGTGTTCATAACGCCTGCTATATTAATCACCCTTTACTATAGTGTGCTTGTAAATTCTCGTGCCCACGCTTCTGCCTCCGTAATATCGGCAATACAGCGCACTTGTTTAACAGTATATGCGCCAAAAGCTTGGGCTATTATATCCGATATACCGTAAAAACTTATTTTATCTCGCAAAAATTGTCCTACTGCCCACTCATTCACGGTGTTCATAACCGCGGGAAGTGTCCCCCCCACCTTTGCAGCTTTATATGCAAGTTGTAAACATGGGAATCGTACCATATCAGCAGGCTCGAAGGTTAAAGCACCGCATGTTAAAAAGTCTAACCTTGGGAAGCCGGTTTTAACCCGTTGCGGCGCGCAAAGGGCATATAAAATTGGCAACCGCATGTCTGGCAACCCCATTTGCGCCATCACAGAACCATCTACATATTGCACCATAGAATGCACAATACTCTGCGGGTGTACAAGAATTTCGATATTTTCCAGTGGCTGATCAAACAACCACATTGCCTCTATAAGTTCCAGCCCTTTATTCATAAGAGTTGCGCTATCAATTGTAATTTTTGCCCCCATGCTCCAATTGGGGTGGCGCAATGCGTCGCTTGCCATTGCCCGGGCAATTTTTTCCTTCTCCCACGTGCGGAACGGCCCGCCAGACGCGGTTAAAATAATTTTTTCAATCGCCGTTTGCTTATTACCCTGCAAGCATTGCCAAATAGCCGAATGCTCGCTATCAATTGGCGTTATACGCACACCTTTTTCGCGTGCTTTTTGCATGATTAGCGCACCTGCAGTGACCAATGTTTCTTTATTTGCGAGGGCAATATGCTTACCGGCGTCTATTGCAGCGATAGTTGGTGCAAGCCCTGCTTGCCCAACCAGCGCATTTACAACAACATCTGCGTTGCTTTGTGCTGCGCAAGCCTCCAGCCCGTTTTCCCCAACAAGAATTTCGCATTTATATTGCAGCAAAGGCTTTATCTGCATCGCAGCTTCAGAAGTTGGCACGCCAACCATGCTTGGCTTAAACTCGTTAGCAAGCAAAGCCAGCGCGTTTATGTTACTGTATCCAGTTAGCACCTCGACTTTTACATCTGGCATGGTGGTTCGCAACACATCTGCTGTCTGCATTCCAATAGAACCTGTTGCACCTAAGATCGCAATTTTCACCGTATCACCAGCCACATCATTACATAAATTGCAGGCGCGACAAAAAGCAAGCTGTCTATGCGATCCATAAACCCGCCATGTCCTGGGAAAACGTTGCCAAAATCTTTTATCTTTGTGTTGCGTTTAATTGCAGATGCCGCCATGTCCCCAAAAATGCAGAACACTGCACCAATAGCTGAAAACACCGTGGCGTGAATAATAAACTGCATGCCTTCAAACTGGCTCGAAAATTGGACAACAAAAAAGCCGTACAAAAAACCTACGGCCGCAGCACCCAAAATACCACCAAAAAGCCCTTCTACAGACTTAATAGGGCTTGGTGAATTTTTTAATTTATATTTACCCATTGTAACACCCACCAAATAGGCAAAAGTGTCACATCCAAATGCACTTGCAAAAACTATCCAAATGTAAAAATTACCGTATCCATGCTGGCGTACCAAAATAAGAAACGCAAGCAATAGCGGAACATACATTGCGCCATAAACAACAGCAAGGCAATCTTTAAGTTCTAGCTTATTGAAGAAAATAACCAAACAAGACTGCACCACAACCATAAACAGGACTAGCAGCAGAAAAGCTTCGCTACCAAGCCCAAACACGTAAATTAACGCGATATAAATTCCGGTAAAAGCATAGCCAACCAAGTGAATAGGCTTATACCCGCCGGAAATCGCATGATAAAGTTCACGCAGGCCAAAGATTGCAATTGCACCACAAAAAATTGCAAGCGCGACCCCGCCAAAGTGAACCAAAAACAATACTATAGGCAAGCCAACAATTGTAGTTAAAGCGCGCTTTAGCATTTTGCACGCCCCTATACAGTCATTATTTCCTTGCTTTTTGCCTCTACTTTTTTGTCAAGTTCGGCGATGTATTTATCCGTTAGGTTTTGAGTATCTTTTTCTAAGCGTTTCAAATCATCTTCTGTAATTGCACTTGATTTTTCAGCTTTTTTAAGGGCTTCGTTGGCGTCGCGGCGAATATTACGTATTGCAACTTTTGCATCTTCACCTTTTTTCTTGATGTCCTTGGTCAAATCCTTACGCCTTTCCTCTGTCAGTTCGGGGAAGGCAAGACGAATCACTTTTCCATCGTTGGTTGGCGTAAGCCCAAGGTCTGATGCTAAAATTGCTTTTTCTATTGCTTTTAGCGTGCTGGAGTCCCACGGTGCAATTTGCAAAAGCCTTGGCTCTGGTACACTAATGTTACCCACTTGGTTTAGCGGAGTTTCTGTGCCAAAATAATCTACCGTAATACGATCTAATACGCGAGGGTTTGCACGCCCAACACGTACAGTTGCAAATTCATCTTCCAGAACGGTAACGGTTTTTTTCATGCGATCCTCATACTGTTTAATGTCCATAAAATTCATCCTCCACATTTACATTAATATATGTGCCTTCCAAAGTTTTAACATCTGGGAAAGCGCAAGCTTCGATAATACTGTTGGGCTTGTCCAACCCAAATACATAAGAAGAAATAGATGCATCGTTAGATAAAATCATTGCCGTAAGGTCTGCCGCGCTAAGGTTGTTAGATATTGCGGTGCGATAACTTAGGGTCTTGTATTTGCGGGCGTTAGGGTTCTTTCTAGGGTCACTATCGTACACGCCATCTATATTTTTTGCGTACAGCACTGCGTCTACTTCCAACTCTGCAGCACGCAACGCGGTTATTGTGTCTGTCGAAAACATTGGGTGCCCAAGCCCTGCGGCGTTAATAAGTACTGTGCCTTGCGCCATCCAATCCAGCGCATGATCCTTGTCATATAAAGTGGTGATATTCCCAAAAACCATAGGAGTGACTACCCTTGCTTTTTGGCCATGCCTTTTGAATGCGTCTTCTAGGTAAATAGCATTCATAACCGTTGCCAACATACCAATTTGGTCGGCTTTTACCCTATCCATATCCGGCCTTGCTTGCAGGCCACGCCACAAATTGCCACCGCCAATGATTAGTGCTACTTGAGTTCCTGCTTGCACAACTTGGATAATTTGTTTTACTATAGCATCAACGACAATGTCGTTATAGCCGTATTCGCTGTCGGTTGCACCAATTGCTTCGCCACTTAATTTAATAACTGTACGTTTTAGCATGTGTCATATCAACCTTTCCAAAGTACCTAAAATATAACACATATTCCCTTGAAAGGATACCCCGAAATGGAACAAAAAAAATTGATGAGCGAGTTAAAAAGAGGTGTCGTGCATAAAGCATACCTTTTATATGGTGACGAAAGATTTTTGGTCGCACATTGCGCACAAGCAATAGAAAAAGCTATTTTTGGCGACCAAACTGGGACTAAAGATGTATTTGACAGTACAACTCCTGCCCATATTATTACAATGGCGGCGGATAATTTGCCGTTTTTTGCTAGCCACCGCTTAATATATGTACGCGATTCAAAACTTTTTGCCAGTGGGCGCAAAGACGACGCAGAAACGATGGCAAACTACCTGCCAAACATACCCGACCACACTGTTGTTGTTTTTGTAGAATCGGAAGTGGACAAGCGCAGCAAGCTTTACAAGCAAATGGATAAGACAGGCATTACTGTAGATTGCCAGCCCCCCACCCCAAACGAACTTGCAACTTGGGCAACCCGCCTTGCACAAAAAAATGGAGTAACAATGACAACACCTATAGCCAGCCATTTTGTGCGGACAGTTGGCGTGGACATGACTGCACTTTCGCAAGAAATGCACAAACTTGCAGCATATTGCGGCAGTGGCAATGAGATAACTGTTGCCGATATTAACACGATATGCACGCAGACTTTTGAAAGCCGCATTTTTGACCTAACCAAGGCAATGTTTGCCGGGCGCGTTTCCGACGCTTTAGCAATGTATCAAAACATGTTACGTATGAAAGAATCGCCTATTATGGTGCTAACCATGATCATACGCCAGTTTAGGATTATCCTTTTGGCAACAAGCGCAAAAAAGAAAGGGTTGACTATTATACAAACAGCAACCGCCTTCAACTTGCGTGATTTTATGGTCTCTGAAGCCCTTGAGCAGGGTAGAAAATTTACAGAAGACCAACTTGTTGGCGCACTAAAGTTTTGTTTAAAAACAGATGTTGATGTTAAAACCGGGGTAATCGCACCAGAGCTTGGTGTGGAGTTGTTGATAATAAAATATGGTGCGGCAGGGTGATGGCGAGTAAATACTCACAAAACCAAGGGTACTTCCGAAGGATTTACTCTTGGATTTTTAAGAATTGTCACCGCCTACGCCTACCTCATCTGCTTCATTCAAAGAGACACAGTTTATCTCACCCATTTTAGGCAGTTTTCTTATGCTTGGAACAAGTAGAATAAACGCACCGATCACACCATAGCTTACACCGTGGAAAATGAAAATGTAGTCAACATTAGGCACAATACTGCCCAAGAAACCGCCAAGCAAAGCACCAACAGCAACGAAAATAGCCGCAATCGTTGTTGAAATGGTGTCTACACGCCCTACCATATCTTTTGGTGGTATTTTTTGTCCCAGCGATGTAAACGCAATATCTAGCGGCCCCGATATTGCGGCATAAAGAACAGCTATTATATACGCACCTGTAAGGCTGCCAGGAATCACTATAACAAAAACTATGCGTATAGCTCCAGTTATCATCAACAAGACAAAAAGCAGCCGCCCGACTCTAAAATTACTTCCCAGCGTTCCTGCAAGCACAGACGCAATAATCCCGCCTATCAAAGCCATAATCATAAAAATGACATAGCCTTGTGCCCCTGCATAGTATTCATAAAATTCAGGCCTGTTAACAGAAGCGATTTCCGCAAACACCGACATTGATACGAAGGCAATAACTAAGAATAGCAAGATATTGTGCCGTATGAACTTTGCTCCAGCTTTCAAATCACTTATATAATTTGAAGTTTCGGGTTTTGCATTTGCTTCTTTTTTATTAGGTTCTTTTACAAGCAAGGCAAACAAAAACGCAATTATCAAAAAAACCGCAGAAACACCGTATATAAACGAAAAGTTTGCATTTGCACCTTCCCTCAAAGTTATAAACAAGAGAGCGGCAACGCCAATTCCGCCAATTAATTGAACAATCTGAATAAGCGAATTTGCCTTCACTATATTCTCATCTTGAACAATTTGCGGCAACAAGGCTGTTTTAGACGGGCTTTCGAATAATGCCGCAATTGAAAACACAAGTATCACAGCAAACATAAATAAAATGCCTATTTGTTCATGCAAGGGCGTAAATGCTAACAAAGCCAACGCCGCAAATTCTAACAACGTTGTCCACCGCATTATGGTGGACTTTTTGCTTTTATCCACAACGGGACCAACCGCAAATGAAAATATAAACGGAAATGCGATTAAGAATCCAGCAATACCTGTGTACATCGGGTTTTCATAAATAAGGTGGATAGAAAGCAGCATAAATATTGAAAATATACCTCCGCCAAGACCTGAAAAAAGTCTATACCCCAATAATACACGAAAATTTTTATTTTCTTTTAGTAATGTAATCATTTTAATTAATCTCCTTTTTAATATTATTTGAGAACAGCAGGTGATTTGTTGATAATACCTTGCGAACCCCAGCTTCTTTTGCTACGGCATCATAATTTTTAATCATGAGCGAGGATAGCGCCAAACCTTGTATAAATGAAAATTGAGCAAAAAAGATAAATCCATGAAGCTCCGGTGGACGACCTATTTTTTCACACAATTCTTGTATGAAGTTTTCAATAATATCGTATGGCTCATACTTATGCTCGCCCCCAGCTTGGATGCTCAAATGGTTGTAAATCAATTCAAAATATTGTGGGTTATGCACAAAGAACATAACAAACGCACAACCCAACTCTACAAGACCTTCCGTTGTCACCCCTGTTTCCTTTACAGATTCTTTTAACACCGTTGATAGTTTGTTTGAAACGTAATGCTCAATCGCATTTATCAAATCATTCTTATTGGCAAAATGGCCATACGGGGCTGCCTCACTAACCCCGCAAGCCTTCGCCAACTTTCGTAAAGAGAGTGCCGCAACCCCCTTTTCACTAATCATTTCAATTCCCGTTTCAATCATCGCTGTGCGCAAATCGCCGTGATGATATGTCTTTTTTTTCATAAGCTCCTCCTTAAATTTAACAGCGTTAAATTAACAATGTTAATATTTAAACATAGGATATGAGTGATGTCAAGAGCAAATTTTTTATACAAGAAGCAACCAGCTCATTCAACAAAGAAACTGGTCATTACTCAACAAAAGCCCCCTTGTTACCAAGGGGGCTTTCTATCATTCATTATCGTTTATTAGGCGGGTACTATCACTCTGCGCTTGACACTGCCCTAACCTCATTCATCACTTCCAAATAATTTCCCTTAAAAAGCGCGTTACCCATTACAAAATTGGTGACACCATACTCCCAAAGGCGGTGCGCTAGCTGCGCATTAATTCCACCATCTACACACAATGCAAAACCATATTCCTGGGCTAATATACCCAGGTTTTTTATTTTGTCTACTGTAGATTCTAAAAAGCTTTGCCCGCCATAACCTGGGTTTACTGTCATCGCTAAAACATACCCGCAAAGCGGCAAAAATTCTTTTACATCTTCAATAGAAGTATCGGGCTTTATTGCAATGCCAGGTATCACGCCACGTTCTTTTATTGCCGCAAGGGTACGCGCCGGTTGCTTGTCCGCTTCTGGGTGGATGGTTAGAATCGCCGCACCAAGATCGCAAAATAAATCCACATGCCGCGCGGGGTTTTCTATCATAAGATGTACGTCCAGCGGAATGTCAGTGTAATTTTTGACAGCCTTAATAATCTCCGTACCGCACCCAAAATTGGGTACAAAATTACCATCCATAACATCTATATGGAAATAATCGACACCAACGGCAGTCAGTTTTTCTACTTCGCCTTTAATATCACCATGGTTGGCACACAAGATACTTGGGTGTATTTTTGGCATGGTCATCATTGTATTGATGCGGTATACGCGCCCGCTTGCGGATATTTGTCCATTTCGATAAGCATATCTACACGGTCTGCATGGCGGCCGCCCTCAAATTCTGTAGCAAGCCATGTTTCTACAAGCATTTTTGCAAATTCTGGCGCAATTACCCGTGCGCCAAATGCTATGGCATTGGCATTATTGTGTAAACGCGACATATAAGCGGTAAAAGGGTCTATGCAATTTACGCAGCGCACGCCTTCGACGCTATTGGCCGCAAGAGAAATACCAAAACCAGTGCCGCAAACCAACACTGCGCGGTCGTACTCGCCTTTTGCAAGTTTGTCTGCTGCCATACGACCGTAAATTGGATACTCTGCGCGAGCAGCTTCGTGCGCGCCAATGTCTTCTACTTCGTGCCCAAGTACCTCCATGTATGCTTTTAGCTCACGCTTCATTTGATAGCCCACATGGTCACTTGCCATTACTATTTTAAGTTTGTTAATCATTCATTTTCTCCTTCAATCTCGCCCATTGCAATCATGGCGATAATTTCAAGTTCTGCTGTTTCTATGCAACTTTGCGCCATATCAACTCTGCCATCTGACAAAAATTTTACGCCTTCGGCTTCCAGCAATTCTTTTCGCAACATGGCATAGTCGCCGCCGGTTATGCTACCATCCGCCATAACCACGCGTTGCCAGGGGATATCCTCTGCCGGACATACACGCATGGCACGCCCAACCTCACGCGAGGCACGCGGGCGACCAAGGACGCCTGCAACCTTACCGTAAGATACAACTTTACCTTTTGGAATTTTGCTTATGACGGCATAAATCCGTTGATAGAAGATATTCATTGCGGCTTCACCACAAAGTTAGCAATTTTGCCGGGCACATAAATGCTTTTTACAATTTCCATACCTGCAAGCTTGTCCGCAAGTTGCCCTTGTGCTTTGGCAAGTGCGGCATCTTTGTCCATATCTGCCGGGATTTCCATATTGCCGCGTAGTTTGCCGTTTATTTGTAGCGCAATTTCGATTGTGTTGGATTTAAGCATTGCCTCGTCATATTTAGGCCAGGTTTGGGCAAATACAGTGTTGGTATGCCCTATACTTTCCCATATTTCTTCTGCAATATGCGGTGTAAACGGTGACAATAAAACCGCAAGGGTTTCAACCATTGCCTTATCTACCCCACCTTGTTTTTTTGCCAAGTCTTGCAACGTATTAACATGCTCCATAAACCCGCTAACAACCGTGTTTAGCGACAAATTTTCTAACCTAGTTGTAATATCGCAAACCAAACGGTGGCGCAAACGCTCCATTTCCGGCGTTGGCTGTACCGGGTTTGCAAAAGAAGGCTCTACAATCCGCCATACTTTATTTAAGAAGCGGAATACGCCGTCTATACCACTGTCGTCCCACTCGCTATCCATTTCCGGTGGGCCGATAAATAACTCGTACATACGCAATGCGTCGCAGCCGTGTGTTGGAATTAGCACATCTGGCGAAACGCCATGCCCTTCGGACTTGGACATTTTCCTGCCGTCCTTGTTTACCATGCCTATGTTAAGCAATTTTTTTATCGGTTCGTTAAATTTTACAACGCCAATATCGTACAAAAATTTTGTATAAAAACGCGCGTATAGCAAATGCAAAACAGCGTGCTCTATGCCACCAACATAATAGTCTACAGGCAGCCATTTCTCCAGTACTTCTGGGCTGGCAAGAGCTTCTGTATTGTTTACGTCCGGGTAGCGCAAAAAGTACCAGCTAGACCCTGCCCATTGCGGCATGGTATTGGTTTCCCTTTTCGCGGGGTTGCCGCATTGTGGACAAGCGGTATTCACCCACTCATCTACAAGCGCAAGCGGGGATTCGCCGGTGTCGGTTGGCTGGTAACTTTCTACATTTGGCAATTCCACAGGCAAGTCTTTATCCGGTACCAACACTGGGCCACATGTTTCGCAATGGATTATAGGTATAGGTTCGCCCCAATAACGCTGACGAGAGAATACCCAGTCGCGTAATTTATAATTTGTGGTTTGTTTTCCAATTTCCATTTTTTCTAACGCTTTTGCAATGGCTTCTTTTGCTTCGGGTACAGACAGTCCATTAAATTCGCCAGAATTTACAAGCGTACCATCACCTGTGTAGGCTCTTTCCAGCGGGGTGTTTAACGCTTCCCCACTTTGGGAAATGACTTCTGTTATTGGCAGGCCAAACTTTGTCGCAAATTCAAAATCCCTATCGTCGTGACCGGGTACGCACATAATCACACCAGTACCATAGTCTGCAAGTACATAATCCGCAACCCAAATTGGCATATCTGCCCTACCCGTCATGGGGTTGGTGGCATAACGCCCCGTGAACACGCCCGTTTTTACTTTGCTTGCCAAGCGGTCTACAGAAGAACGTGACGATGTCTGTTTTACATACGCCTCTATCGCAGGCAATTGTTGCGGCGTAGCAAGTTTTGTAGCCAACTCGTGCTCTGGCGCAAGCACCATAAATGTTGCCCCAAAAAGCGTGTCGGGGCGGGTGGTATATGCACGCAGTTTTATTTCGGGCATATCTGCAACCGCAAAATCAATTTCCGCACCGTGGCTTTTACCAATCCATTCTGTTTGCATACGTTTTACTTTTTCCGGCCAGTCCAGGTCTTGCAGGTCGCTTAGTAAACGCTCTGCATATGCGGTAATTTTTAGCATCCACTGGCGTAAATTTTTCTTTGTCACGGGGCTTTTGCAGCGTTCGCATTCGCCGCCGGCGGCTTCTTCGTTTGCTAAAACAACTTTACAAGCCGGACACCAGTTAAGCGGCATTTCTTTTTCGTATGCCAGCCCTTTTTCAAACATGCGGGCAAAAATCCATTGCGTCCACTTGTAATATGCAGGGTCTGTTGTATCAATTTCATAATCCCAATCGTATACCGCGCTCATTTCATTTATTTGGCGTTTCATACTTGCGATATTTTCTGCGGTAGAAATGGCAGGGTGCATTCCTTTTTGTATCGCGTTATTTTCCGCGGGCAAGCCAAAAGCGTCCCATCCCATTGGGTGCAGGACGTGATAGCCTTGTAAAATTTTGTACCTACTAAGTACATCTGTTAAAACATAACCGCGCCAATGGCCAACATGTAGCCCTGTGCCAGACGGGTACGGAAACATATCTAGACAATAATACTTTGGTTTATCCTCTGTATTTTGCTGCACAGGGGTTTGCGCCCATTTTTTGCGCCACTTTTTTTCTACCGCTGCAAATTCGTATTTTGGCATAGCCATTCCAACTCTCTTATAATAATTGCAAACGTAAAAATACGGACAAATTCTTTGACATATTCTAATATTTGAAGCATACTAAAGTCAAGACTGGAGGAGTTGCCATGAGCCTGGGATTTTTTCGTGCAGACAATTTACCATTCGATTCGCGTCCGCAACTTAGCCGTATTTTTGTGGAAGGCTTTTACATATGGCTCAAACACTTCTCTAAAGACAAACAAATTTTAACACACGCATTTACACATATTTTTAATTTACAATATTTTTATGTTGCGGTAGAAGGCGAAAACATTGCCGCAATGGTAGCCTGTACCCAAGGTTTCGCGCCCATTAAGCTGGAACGCAAGGCGTTTGTAGCTGCAATGGGCTTTTTGCGTGGCAATTTTGCTTACTTTATGCTAAACAGGCACATGATACGCAATTCCTACCCTTTTGCACTAAGCCCGAAAACAGGCTCGATAGAATTTGTTGCAACAGCCCCAGAATATAGAAGCCGTGGCATAGCCCACGACCTTATTCTATATACCATAAATCAAAACCCATACGACGCATATGTACTTGAAGTTGCCGAAACCAATCGCACCGCATTTGGTTTATACCAGCGGCTGGGCTTTACAGAAATAAAACGCGTAAAGGCTCCTAGAAGCAGCGGCGCAGGCAATTTTATTTACATGCGAAAATTACAGGAGGAATAATATGTTAAACGTAGCAATCGTCGGTTGCGGCAATATTAGCGGCGCACATATCGACAGTTACCTCAAATTTCCAGGGCGGTGCAAAATTGTTGCACTGGTAGACATCTACCCCGCAAAAGCCCAGGATCGCAAAGACCAGTTTAAACTCACAGACGCGCAAATTTTTTCTTCACATGAAGAGATGCTTGCGTCGGGGCTAAAAATCGACTTGGTTTCTAACTGCACACCGCCGTACGTACATGCGGAAATCGCGATTAACTGCATGAATAATGGCGTAAACGTGTTGGTAGAAAAACCAATGGCAACCTGCCTTGCCGAGTGCGACGCAATGATTGCGGCACGCGACAAAAACAATGTAATTTTAGCATGCGGTGCGCAAAACCGTTTTTTGAACTTTATTAGCAAGCTTAAAAACCTTGCAGACTCCGGTATTGCGGGCGAAGTCCGCTGCGCACATGTAGAGTCTTTGTGGTGGCGTGGGCATTGCTACTACGACTTGTGGTGGCGCGGCACATGGGAAAAAGAAGGCGGCGGGCCAACGCTTAACCATGCCGTTCACCAAATTGATATGATTAACTGGATACAAAAGGAGTTGCCACGGGAAGTCACTGCCGTGCTTGCGAATGTAATGCACAACAATTCTGAATGCGAAGACCTTTCTTTTGCGATTTTAAAATACGCAAATGGCGCGCTTGCAAACGTGACTAGCTCTGTAGTGCACCACGGCGGCACGCAAAGCATCGTTTTGCAATGTGCAGACGCCAAAATTGCGGCACCTTTTAGTGTGGCGGCAGAAATTTCTAAGCCAAACGGTTTTGGCGAGCAAAACACCGAACTTGTGCAAAAAATTACAGACGCGTACAACGCCATTGCAGACCTGCCGTACGAAGGTTTTGCAGGGCAAATTGACAATGTATTAAATGCAATAGAAACCGGAACAAAACCACTTATACAAGGCGAAGACGGGCGCAAAACGGTGGAACTTATCACAGCCATTTACAAATCCGGCTGTACAAAGCAAACCGTTTCGCTACCGCTTGCAAAGGACGACGAATACTATACATTTGACGGTATACTCAAAAACGCCACCCGCTTTTATGAAAAAGGCGCGTCGGTAGAAAAACTTGGCAGCAGCCAAATTACATTAGGCAATTTTTAGGAGGTTTTACAAATGGCAGAAAGCGGAATGAATTACGCCCCAACAGGCAAACCAAATCCGGTTGTTAAACCTGGGGAATTTACTTTTGCCGCAATTGGCTTAGACCATGGACACATTGGTGGCATGTGCAACGGCTTAATTGAAGCCGGCGCAGACTTGAAATGGATTTACGACCCAGACCCTGCAAAAGTGGAGCGTTATCTTTCTATGTACCCGCAGGCAAAGGCTGCCCGCTCGGAAGAAGAAGTTTTTCAAGATAAGGACATTGCGTTGGTTGCCAGCGCAAACATAGCGTCCGAACGCTGCCCGCTGGGCATACGCGCAATGGAGGCCGGCAAGGATTATTTCACCGACAAAGCACCGCTAACCACGCTAAAGCAACTGGCAGACGCCAAAGCCGCCGTTGCCAAAACAAGCAAAAAATTTGCAGTGTATTATTCCGAACGCTTGCATGTAGAAGCCGCGGTTTTTGCAGGGCAGCTTATTGACGACGGCGCGATTGGCAAGGTTATACAAACGCTGGGAATGGGACCGCACCGCGCAGGGCTTAACTGGCGTCCACCGTGGTTCTTTAACCGGGAGCAATACGGCGGTATCTTGTGCGACATCGGTAGCCACCAGATAGAACAATTCCTGTACTACACAGGTTCTAAAGATGCCGAAATTATGGCGGCGCAAATCGAAAACTTTAATAACCCAGACCACCCTGGTTTGGACGATTTTGGCGATTGCACACTGAAAGGCGACAACGGCACGACGGGTTACTTCCGCGTAGACTGGTTTACACCGGACGGGTTATCTACCTGGGGCGATGGCAGAATGTTTATCCTTGGCACCAAAGGGTATATCGAGTTGCGCAAATACTGCGACATTGCGCGCGCCAAAGGTGGCGGGCATTTGTACCTTGCTAACCACGAAACCGAGCAATATATCGACGTTGGCGGCAAGGTTGGACACCCGTATTTTGGGCAATTGATTTTGGATTGCATCAATCGTACAGAAAATGCAATGACACAAGAACATGCATTTAAAGCGGCGGAGTTGTGCGTAAAGGCACAGCGTGTTGCAGAAAAAGCAAAAGGTATTGTTAGGGAAGAAGATTGATATTGAAAAAGGGCGACCAATTGGTCGTCCTTTTTTTGACGGTTTTGTGCATTCTCACGGTTGGCGCATCATTAAAAAGACCTGATATCAGTCTTATTTTGTACATATTTGTTATCGCAACCATCCATTTGCCAGTGTAATTTCACCAATAAAAAATGCTGCGTATCGCTAGACACACAGCAATATGCTGTTTACTTAGCTATGCTTTTTTCTATCTCTGCAATTGCACCTTTAAACTGTGGCAAATAATCCTTATGCGCCACAAGCATTTCGTCCAAAATCGCCTTTCCGGCAGAACCGGTTGGTATCAACGGGTTTAACGTAAACGCATGAAGTGCCTTGCCATAATCCCCTGTAACAGCGGCCTCCACAGTCACTTGCTCCATTGCTTTGATAAGCTGCAACATGCCCCTAGATGCAGGGTCGAACGAATCCCATTTATAACATTCTGCACCGTGGTTGGTTATTGCTGCACTTACTTCTACAACACAGTCGTTTGGCAAATCTGGAATGGTTCCGTCGTTTGGTACGCTTACAACCATTTCCGTTTTTTTATTATTGTAAATAGATGCAATGAGCTCGCAAGCAGCATCGCTATAGTACGCGCCCCCGCGCTTCGACAGTTCCTCTGGTTTGTAATCCAAAGCAGGGTCTTTATACAGCTCAAAAAGTGCCGCTTCGGTGCGTTTCACTTCTTCTGCCCGCGTTGTTCCTTTTTCATAATTAACCAACGCGTCGCTTAGGATATCGCTGGTGGCGTAGTAATATCTGTGATAATAGCACGGCAATATACCGGAATCCTTAATTATTTCATAAGGATATTGCTTGTTGGCAATATTTTTTGGTGTATTTGCATCTGTGCCAGCTTCCCCGGGTTTGTACAGTATGTCGATAAGCTCATGAGTTTTTTCGTTGCCATTTTTATCCCACACCTTATGCCAGTTAAAATGGTTAAGCCCGGCAAATCTAAAACTTAAATCTTCCATAGGAACACCTAGCTTGTTGGCCGCAGTCTTGGTTAGCCCAATTGGCACGTTACATAAACCTACAGTTCGCTTCCAGCCACCGTGGTATATTGCGGCTTCTGTTATGATGCCCGCCGGATTAGTGAAGTTTACAAGCCATGCGTTTGGGCATAGTTCTTTCATGTCTTTTATGATGTCCAAAATTACAGGTATGGTGCGGAAGGCTTTAAAAATCCCGCCTGCACCGCAAGTTTCTTGCCCCAAGACCCCATGCGACAGGGGAATTCGCTCGTCTTTAATGCGTGCGTCAAGCAACCCAACCCTAAACTGTGTAGATACAAAGTCGGCATCCTTTAAAGCATCACGCCTACTTAGCGTAAGGTTTACCGCCCAATCAAGCCCAGCGGCCTTCACCATTCTTTTTGCCATTGCGCCTACAATTTCAAGCTTTTCTTTGCCGGCGTCCACATCAACAAGCCAAATTTCCTTAATTGGCAATTCACTTTGGCGTTTGATATAACCCTCGATCAACTCTGGCGTATAGCTAGAGCCTCCGCCAATGACAACAATTTTTAAAGGTTTACTCATAGTAATATCCTCCTCTAATATTTTTTCTGAACTGATAATATATCATGAAATTAAATATTTCATTAATATATATGATATTTGATTTAAAATTCTTAATTTTTATGATAGTATTGTCAAAAATACTTAAGGGGAAATTTTATGTTTGAATACTATTTTTCCGATGCGAGTTCAATTGCCCACGATTATCATTATCACGACTATCACGAAATATTCTTTTTGCTTTCCGGCGAGAACAAATCTTTTTTTATCGAAGATAAAACGTATCACGTTAAGGAAAATGACATCGTTTTTATCAAAAAAGATTTATTGCATAAAAGCAACTATCTCTCCCAAGGCTACACAAGAATTATCGTGCATTTTTCGGACGAATTTATTGGGGACGATATTGCGACTGAAATGGAGACTCTTTTTGCAGACCGTATTCATACGTCAGAAAACCCGGAAGTGACTAAAGCATTTTTGCAAAACATAGGCAGTGAAAAGGCAAAAAAAGATGCATTTGCAAAAAATCTAATGAAACTGCATTTTATTAACTTTTTGGCGCACTGCGTCAGAAATAAACCCGCACATCGTACAGATTCGCCAATTACAAACCCGGCCATCGAAAGGCTTGTGAAATATATCAACAGCAACTATCACAGCAAAATTTCGCTACAGCAGGCAGCAAAAATGCTAAAAATGAGCGAGGGGCACTTATCACGGCTGTTTACGGCAAACACAGGGTTTTGTTTTAGGGAATATGTTGCTATTATCCGCATCAAAAATGCAAAACAGTTATTACGGGATACAAAAAAGCCCATTCAGCATATAGCGGCCGAATGTGGCTTTAATGATAGCAACTATTTTTCTAAGATGTTTAAAGATATGGAGGGAATATCACCAAGGGAGTATAGGCTTACGCTTATGCCTATTCCACCTCAGACCTAATGCCGCATCTTAAAACTCCACACTTCCCTCAAAGTCACCTAACTCTGTTGGGTAATCGCCATTAAAATACGCCACGCACAATCCCTTGTATTTATCGTCCAGCGGCAGGTTAATAGACTCCACTAACCCGTCAACACTCAAAAACCCTAAGGAATCTGCACCAATGAGTTCACAAATTTCCTCTACTGTACGATTGTGCCCAATAAGTTCCTGCTGAGTACTGGGGTCTACGCCATAAAAACCTGGGAATTTAAAAATGGGCGCGGGTATACGCACATGAACTTCCTTTGCACCGGCTTCTCGCACCAATTGCACAACGCGTTTAGTTGTTGTACCGCGCACAAGCGAGTCGTCTACAACAACAACCCGTTTACCGCTAACCACCCCACGCACTGCAGAAAGCTTCATTTTTACGCCCAGTTCCCGCAACTCTTGCGATGGCTGTATAAATGTGCGCGCTACATATCGGTTTTTGATAAGCCCAAGCTCATATGGGATTTTCATCGCTTCGGCATAACCAATGGCCGCGCTAACGCCAGAGTCTGGCGCAGCAGTTACAACATCGGCCACCACAGGAGCTTCTGCGGCCAGAGCCTTACCCATCGTCTTGCGTGCATTGTGTACATTGACACCGTAAATGTCAGAATCAGGTCGTGCAAAATAAATAAATTCCATGCTGCAAATCGCGTGAGAAGTTTTCTCTGTATACGACTCCACCGTCATTCCATTATCGTTGATAACCACAATTTCACCCGGGTTTACGTCTTGCAAAAAACTTGCACCCACAGTGTCAAATGCACATGTTTCTGTTGCCACAACAAATGCTTTGCCTAGCCGTCCAATAGAAAGCGGGCGCAAACCATTGGGGTCCAGCGCGGCAATCATCTCGTTTGGGGTCAGAATTAAATACGCGAATGCGCCTTTTAACTGGCAAAGCGCCGCTTTTACATCCTCCACAAACGAACCTGTATTCTGGCGTTTGATAAGATGAGCCAAAACCTCGGAATCGGAACTAGAGTGGAAAATGCTACCCTTTGCCTCAAGTTCACGCCGTAAACTGTGGTTATTTACAATGTTGCCATTATGGCACAGTGACAGGCTGGCATTTTCGAATTGAAACAAAAATGGCTGAGTATCAGAAACCTGATTACGCCCCTCAATTATATTGCGTACATGACCAATTGCAGCAGTGCCTTTTAACGTATCATCAAGGATATCACGCGTAAACACTTCCGAAACAAGCCCCATACCACGGTGCTGGAACAATTCGGCTCCGTTTTTTACAACAATTCCTGCGCCATGCTGGCCTCGATGCTGCAAACTATGCAGGCCAAAATATGCAAGTTGTGCGGCAGAATCTGACGCCCAAATGCCAAAAACCCCGCACTCTTCATTTGCTCCTCTTATTTCAGCAAGCATGGTATCGCTTCTTCCCAAGATTTTTGTATGTCTGCCACCGCTACATTCATTGCAACATTGCCGTTGCAACTTATTTCCAATGCGGCAGAATTATTTACCACGCCAACAAACGTTGCGCCAGTCAATTTTTCAAATGCGTCTTTGTTTTGCGGGCTAACGGTTAACACAAACCTAGACTGGCTTTCTGCAAACAGAAGATTTGCGTCATTAAACGCAACATCAACCTTTGCGCCAAGCTCTTTGCTTGCAAACAATGATTCTGCCAGTGCAACCGCAAGACCACCCTCAGAAATATCATGGGCAGATTTTACAAACCCAGCTCTTATCGCATTAAGTGTTGCCTGTTGGTTTGCCTTTTCTGTTTCAAGGTTAATTGCCGGAGGGCGGCCGTCTATTTTGCCTGTTTGTAAAATTTGCAGCTCACTGCCACCAAATTCGGCAAATGTTTGCCCTAGAATATAAATCAAGTCGCCGTCGTCTTTAAAAAATTGCGTTGTAACGTGTTTAGCGTCTTCTACAAGCCCAACCATTCCGATAGTCGGGGTCGGGTAAATTGCAGAACCTGACCGCTCGTTGTACATAGACACATTGCCACCAATAACCGGGGTATCCAGCGCGATACATGCCTCGCTAATGCCATCAATAGCCTGCTCCATTTGCCAGAAGATTTCTGGGTTTTCTGGGCTACCAAAGTTTAAATTGTCTGTTACGGCAAGTGGCGTTGCACCGGACGCAACAATATTACGCGCAGCTTCCGCAACTGCAATTGCTGCGCCCACGCGTGGATTAAGATAGACATAACGCCCATTGCAGTCCGTGGTCATTGCCAATGCCTTATTTGTGCCACCTACACGTATTACGCCTGCATCCGAGCCGGGAGCGACTACTGTATTAGTACCCGCTTGGTAATCGAATTGCGCGTATGCCCATTTCTTACTTGCGATACTTGGCTGGCTTAGCAATTGGTGCAAAGTTTTGTTGTAATCTGCAATTGGTGCAGGCTTTACGTCGACTTTTTGCGCGGCTTTAAAATACTCTGCTTCGCGAGAGGGCTTGTGATATTCCGGTGCTTGCTCTGCAAGTGCATGAGCGGGTACCTCCGCAACAACTTCGCCTTTATGGAAAAGACGCATCAAACCGTCATTGGTAACTTTACCAATTGCTACCGCTTCAATTTTATATTTTGCAAAAATTGCGCTAATTTCTTCTTCGCGCCCCTTTTCAATAACAAGCAACATGCGCTCTTGCGATTCGGAAAGCATCATTTCGTATGGAGACATGTTCGCATCGCGCTGCGGCACGTTGTCTAGGTACATTTCCATACCCATGTTCGCTTTACTTGCCATTTCGCAAGATGACGAAATTAAACCTGCTGCACCCATATCTTGAATACCTACAAGTGCAGGGTGTTTGATAATTTCCAAACAAGCGTCCATTAGCAATTTGCCAACAATCGGGTCACCCTGTACGGTTGGTGGTGGCTGACTAGGCTCGTCATCAGAGAGTTCTTCACTTGCAAATGTCGCACCATGTACGCCATCGCGCCCTGTGGCTGCACCGGCATACATAACGGTATTACCTTCGCCATGTGCTTGCCCTTTTTTTATGTCCTCGTGGTTTATAAGCCCAACAACCATTGCATTTACAAGCGGGTTACCCTCGTAGCAAGGGTCAAAATAAACCTCACCACCAACGGTTGGAATACCTGTGGTATTACCATAATCAGCGATACCACGTACCACTTCTTTAAATAGGAACTTTACACGCTCACTTTCAAGATTACCAAAACGCAAGGAATTAAGCGACGCAACAGGTTGCGCCCCCATGGAATATACATCACGAAGAATACCTCCAACGCCCGTTGCCGCCCCGTGAAAAGGCTCTACCGCAGAGGGGTGGTTATGGCTTTCCAGTTTAAATACAACCGCTTGGTTATCACCAATATCTACAATACCCGCACCCTCGCCGGGGCCTTGCAATACCCTTGCCCCTTTTGTTGGCAAGCGACGCAGCAAAACCTTAGAGTTTTTGTACGAGCAATGTTCAGACCACATAACGGTAAAAAGATTTACTTCCGTGTAATTTGGTAGCCTACCCAAAATCTTTTTAACCATTTCATACTCTTCTGCCGGCATTCCGATGGCGGCGTAAAGTTGATTTAATTCAATTTCTTGTGGGGTTGGTTCTTTTAGCATGTGATATTCCTCCGTTATAAAATTGATTTATTTTGACATTCCGTATCCTACATACTCCATATGCCCGAATCGTTGATTAATTGAAGGCTCTGCTCAATGTCACCCAGCATGTTTAAATGCCCCATTTTGCGTTTATCAACTGCAACTGCTTTGCCATAAAGGTGAATTTTGCCGTTTTTAAGCAAAGGCGCATACGCGTCAAGGTTGTGCAATCTTTCCTTATCCATATGGTCGCCAAGGATATTTACCATTACTACCGGCGAAATTAATTTTGTATTGCCTAGTGGCAGACCGCAAACCGCACGTACATGTTGCTCGAACTGGCTTGTCAAACATGCGTCCATTGTATAATGTCCAGAATTGTGTGGACGCGGTGCAAGTTCGTTGATATAAATTTCGTCGTTTACCACAAACATCTCAATACCCAAAAGCCCAACTGCATCTAGCGCCTGCGCAATTTTTTTTGCACAAGCAATAGCTTTAGCTTCGACTTCTTCCGTAATGCGGGCAGGCACAATGCTAAGATGCAAAATATTGTTTACATGCACATTTTCTGCCACCGGAAATGCCGCTGTTTCGCCTGTAGTGCTACGTGCAACAATGACCGAAACTTCACAGCTATAAGTCATCCACGCTTCCAAAATGCACTCGCTCTGATCTGCAACTTCCAATGCTTTTGGCAAGTCGGTTTCGCTTTTTAGCACCACCTGTCCCTTGCCGTCATATCCAAGTGTTGTGGTTTTTAACACGCTAGGGTAAAACACCTTTTCCCTAAGTTCTTGGGCATTTTTAATCAAATAAAAATCTGGCACAGGGATTCCCATGTTTTTAATTGCCGTCTTCTCTCTAAATCTGTGCTGGGTGGTTTTTAGTACAGCACTGCCTTGCGGTAGATACGCATTGGCTTCTAAATATTTGAGTGCGCCGTAGTCGATATTTTCAAATTCGTATGTGATCACATCGCTGACTTGCGCAAGTTTTTTTATCGCTTCCATGTCATCGTACGCCGCAGTAATTTCGATATCCGAAACTTGTGCCGCAGGGCAATTTGGCGTAGGGTCAAGCACAGCAACATAGTAACCCATTGCTTTGGCACTCAGTGCCATCATTCGCCCAAGTTGTCCACCGCCTATGATACCGATAGTTTTATATGGGTAGATTGTCATAATTCTGCCCCCAACACATCATTTTTAATTTTTTCACGCCGTGCTTGCAGTTTTTCATATACACTTGCGTTAAAAGTACCAACAATTTGCGCGGCAAGTAAACCCGCGTTGGTAGCCCCTGCAACGCCAATAGACACTGTTGCAACAGGCACACCGCCTGGCATTTGTACGATAGAAAGCAAAGAGTCCAAGCCGTTTAACGACTTAGACTGTACGGGTACGCCAATAACAGGCAGATTTGTTTTAGATGCTGTCATGCCGGGCAAATGCGCTGCGCCTCCTGCCCCGGCAATGATTACTTTTAGCCCGCGCGTTTGAGCAGTTTCCGCATATGTAAACATATAGTCCGGCGTGCGGTGAGCCGAAACTACCTTTTTCTCGTACGGGATTTGCAACTCGTCTAATATGACACACGCGTGTTGCATTGTATCCCAATCAGATGTACTTCCCATGATAACACCAACAATTGCATTGCTCATGGCTACCCCTCCAATTTTTTTACCGCCACATTGTACACCCAACAATATAATTTGACAATGTCTAAGACATAAGCTTAGAATATTTCACATAAAAATATCACTTTGGAGTGAGGATATGAGCAAAGTTTTAGTAATTGGAAAAGGTGGGCGCGAACATGCCCTAGCGTGGAAACTTTCGCAGTCGTCGCAAGTGGAAACTGTTTATGTTGCACCCGGTAGCAAAGGTATGCAAGACGTTGCAACGGTGGTCGACATTAGCGAATCTAATTTTGACGCACTTGCAGAATTTGCCACACGGGAAAATATTGCACTAACTGTAATTGGCCCGGATCAGCTTGTCGCCGACGGCATTGTAGACTTTTTTCAAGCAAAGGGGCTAAATGTTTGGGGGCCTACAGCAAAAGCAGCACGTATAGAAAGCAGCAAATCTTTTGCCAAAAAATTATTTAAAAAATACGGCATTCCCACCGCGGCATACGAAGTGTTTGACAATTACGACAAAGCTTGCAAATATGTAGAAATTGCTACAAAACCTTTGGTGTTAAAAGCAGACGGCTTGGCGGCAGGAAAAGGCGTAGTAATAACCGATAGTGTAGAAGAGGCCAAAGCGACTTTGCGCGAAATGATGCAAAACAACAAATTTGGCAACGCCGGCGACAAAGTTGTAATAGAAGAATTTATGGTGGGGGAGGAATTTTCGTTTATGGCGTTTGTGCATGGCGAAAATGTTTACCCAATGGATATTTCGCGCGATTACAAACGTGCATACGACGATGATAAGGGTGCCAACACAGGTGGAATGGGGCAATATTCCCCAGTGCCACTCATTAGTGAGCCTACTATCAATGAAGCGATAGAAAAAACCCTATTAAGAACGGCAAAAGCCATGGTACAAGAGGGCTGCCCGTTTACAGGATTTTTATTTGGCGGGTTAATTGCAACAAAAGACGGGGTCAAAGTGATTGAATTTAACGCCCGTTTTGGCGACCCAGAGGCAGAAATACTTCTGCCAAGGCTGGACGGCGACTTATATGAAATTTTGCAAACAATATTAAAAGGCGGCATGCCCCAATTTGGCTGGACAAACGATTTCGCTGTTGGTGTCATTTTAGCGTCGGAAGGATACCCCGACGCGCCTATCACTGGGCATACTGTAAGCGGGTTAGAAAATTTGGACGAAGATACGCTTGTGTTCCACTGCGGGACAGCCTTTAAAAATGGCAATTATGTAACAAACGGCGGACGCGTACTTATGCTTGTACGCAAAGCAGCGGATTTAAACCAAGCAAGGCAAGACGTTTATAACGAAGTCGCAAAAATTAAATGCCCGCACATGTTTTACCGCACAGATATTGCAAAAAACATATAGTCACAATCCAACAAGCTATCGAATAAAATGGAGTAACTACTATATTTAGGAGATAGACATGCCATTAACATTTCCACGCGCTCCGCAATCTGTATTTTCGCAACAACGGCACACACAAACACAGCCATCCACTGCTGAACATAAGGTTGACGAGCCACAACACATACATGATTTTTTCCGCTTTTACCCGTTGGAGGTAGACAAGCCGACGCATGGAACAAAACCTGTTGCGCCATTGCCACACTCCAGAGGGAATCCAACACGCCCGCAACAGCAGATGTCACAGCAGCGACAAATGCCGCAACAACAAAGGCAAATGCCAACAAGGCCGCAACACACACCGCAACCACCAACGCAGCCTGTTCAAAACCTACAACCCACCCCAGAACTTGCGGCAGAGCAATTCCGACGCGTAAACAAAAATTTACCCGACGGAGTCATGTACGAGCCTATCGACGACGATATTATGCGATTGCTCAAAGAGAATGGCCATATTAAGAATGCGCCTGCCCAAGGCACCCCACAACCTATTGCATCCGCTGCACCATCTGTTGCACCCGCTACGCCGCTTGCACCAATGCCTGCGTCGCCGTCATTATCTAAAATAACTACTACATTAGAGAGCCTTGCACAAGACGAGCATAATGCAAAAATATTTTATACCAACTTGTCACTTAGCAACCTGGCAAACGCCTGTGAGGTTCGGTTAAATCAATATGTACAAATTCTAAAATCCCATTTTGACCGCGACTTTACACCACAAGACAAAGAGCTACACACAAATATCCCATTTGCAGAAGCTATTACCCTGGCAATAACAGAGGAAAATAAAGCACTTGTCACCTTGGGTGGCCTGCTTGACCAAGTAGAAGGCACCATAGTAGAACGCCTAATAGAGCGCGTGATTAACAAAAAATTAATTGGACATCAGCTTTTAATGTCACATGTTGTGGCGTCGTCTACACAATAATAATTTTTTTGCCTCGCTCGCTTAAATAGTCGCCACTTTCGCCCGTTACAAGCCTATAAATATCACCAGCGTAAAATTCCTGCAGCATCATTTTTGCCGCAGGACTAATATCATGTGTAAGCCTATCCATTGCCGCGCCATGCGTGATAACGGGTAGACTTGCTTTTTTTGTAATTTCCCCCACTACACCAGCCGCGTCTTTGCGGAAACCCAGTATTCTAATATATTGCACACCGCCATTTTTCTCATACATATCCATGTCACCAGCAGGAACATCCAGCAATAATTTAAGTATCTCGCGCTGTAGCCGCGTAAATGTGTATCGCTTGGTTTTAACCGCCGCTAACAATTCCGATATTTGTGAATGTTCGCCACATAGCCGCCGGAATCTGTTACCTAAACCTTCCCCAAGGTTGGCAACCGCTTGCGGTTTTGTATAAAGCAAATATTTGAAAATTAGCGAAAAGTCATCCAATGTGGCAAATTTTTTATTTGTACCCAAGATAAGCCGTATCATTTCTGGCAAAAAATCACGTACACTCTGCAAATCCTCACCAGATGTTATTGCCTTACGAATTTTTGTGGCAGAAGGCCCGCCACTTTGCCTGTGCGTTGTGAATACTTGCATTTTGCTACCCAAAAGTCTCACTGCCTTGCAATACTCCATTGCCAGCCCGTTATTTGGTTTTGTCAAAAGCCCGTCTTGCACTTGCCCAAGGCAGGTTTCAAGCGCACGCCCTCTTGCCGCCGCAAATGAAAGCCCACGGTCAAGCCCATTTCGCAAAATTTCTTTGTACAGCGGCGGTTCTTGCGCAAGAATATCCCCGGCGGCAACTATTTGCTGCAAATTGCCGGACTCGCTACCAAAACACAGCGCGTCAACAACTCCGGTAGCCTCAAGCAACTCTACGCTGCCGCGCGCGAAATAATCCGCACCGGAAATGACATACGGCACAGGCAATTCTATAACCACGTCAACACCATGCAAAAGTGCCATTTTTGTGCGCTGCCACTTATCGCAAATTGCAGGTTCGCCACGCTGCACAAAATTGCCGCTCATCACGGCAATAATGTGCTTGCAATTTGTTAGTTTACGCGTTTCTGCAATATGCGTGCTATGCCCGGCATGGAAAGGGTTTAGTTCGACAATAACACCGGCAATCATGTTTCTTTTGCTACCTTTAACAAATTGGCCATAAATTTTTTGCGGCCTACAGTTTCAAATTCTATCGTCACTTCGTAATCTGCGCCTGCATTGCGTATTTCCAGCACTTTGCCAACGCCGTACTTTGCCATACGCACTTTATCGCCTACAGTAAAATTGATGGGGTTATTTTTGGGCGCGGGCAACGGCGGTGGCGCAAATGCTGTAGGACACGCGACCGTTTGCGACTGGCTTGCAACAGACGACACAAAATCCTTGGGGCGGCCGCTTATGTTTACTGCGGTTAAACGGCTCATATCAACCTCGGCAAGAAAGCGGCTGGGGGCATTGCGTGCCACTTTGTCGAAGCGCATACGCGAAACAGCGTGCGTTAGATACAATAATTGCCTGGCGCGTGTAAAACCTACATAACAAAGGCGGCGTTCTTCTTCCATTTCTGTAAGCGAACCACCCTCTATACTGCGGGACGATGGGAAAAGATATTCCTCGAACCCAACCATAAAGACCACGTTAAACTCCAGCCCTTTTGCAGAGTGCAGAGTCATTAGCGAAACGGCATTAGCAGACTCGTGATAGTTGTCTATGTCTGCCACAAGCGCGACATCTTCCAAAAATTTGCCAAGTGAAGTATCCTCGGACTCGCGCTGGAACAAATTTGCCGTTGCAAGTAGTTCCATTATATTTGCCACGCGCTCGTCACCCTCGGGCGTACCGTCGGCAAGGCTATCGAGGAATTTTGTATCACGTATAATTTTTTGTATTAGTGCGGCAACGGTGCTGTTGGCAGCGTAGTTTGCCAATTCCAACATGTATCCTGCAAAGTTGGCAATTGGGGTAGCCTTTTTTCCAAGCCCCGGTACCTCCCCTGCCCTAGTCATTGCCTGAGCAAATGTAATGCCATGTTGCATTGCGAACGCCTGCACCTTGCTAATAGATGCAGCACCGATACCGCGTTTTGGCACGTTGATAATGCGCAAATGTGCAATGTCGTCTGCCGGGTTATTTATGGCTTTTAAATATGCCATCAGGTCTTTTACTTCTGTATGTTCGTAGAAACGCACGCCACCAAAGATTTTATACGGTATATTTGCCGAAACCAGCACGTCTTCTACCCCACGCGACTGGGCATTAGTACGATACAAGATTGCAAAATCGTTGTATTTTGCATTACCCTGGCGTACGTCTTCCTTTATTACACGTGCAACAAAAGCGCTTTCGTCACGCTCATTGCTGGCCATGTATACGCGAATTGGCTGCCCTTTTCTGTTTTGCGTCCACAGGCTTTTTTCGGCGCGGTGTTCGTTGTTGCCAATGACATCGTTGGCGGCATCTAGTATCGTTTGGGTAGAGCGGTAGTTTTCTTCCAGCTTTACTACCTTTGCCCCTTTGTAGTCCTTTTCAAATTGCAAAATATTTTCTACATTTGCGCCGCGCCAACCATAAATACTTTGGTCGTCGTCGCCTACAACGCACAAATTATTGGCGTACCCTGCCAGCAAGTTTACCAACTTATATTGCGCATGATTGGTATCTTGATACTCGTCCACCATAACATAGCGGAAACGGTTTTGATATTTTTGCTTTATGTCACTGTTGTTTTGCAGTAGTTCTACAGTTTTGAAAATAATGTCGTCAAAGTCCAGCGCGTTCATTTCTTCCAAACGCTGTTGATACTTTGCATAAATTTCGGCAATGTTGCTACGACGGAAGTCACCCGCTACGCTTTGCGCGTATCCCGGAGGGGTTATAAGCTCATTTTTTTGCGCGCTAATTGTTTGCGCTACAAAACGCGCGGGGTAATAAAGCTCGTCAAGGTTCATTTCCTTTACGCACTCTTTGATTAGGCGCAAACTGTCCTGTGTATCGTAAATAGAAAAACCTTTAGCAAAACCAAGCGTGTCAGACTCGCGGCGCAAAATACGCGTACACGCCGCATGGAATGTGCTAACCCAAACTTGGTCGCCCATGGGGGTCAAATGATTCACACGTTCACGCATTTCTGTTGCGGCTTTGTTTGTAAACGTAATCGCCAAAATATGATACGGGTCTATCCCTTGTTCCATGAGATGTACGATGCGATATGTCAACACACGCGTTTTACCCGACCCTGCGCCGGCAAATATCAAAAGCGGCCCGTCGGTATGTAAAACCGCTTCGCGCTGCATTGGGTTTAGTTCGCCTAAATAGCTCATTGGTTGCGACTCCTCTTTTGTTCGATTACGTTAAAGAACCGTTGTGCGTTTGCGTTTAGCACCAAATGATCTGGTATGCCAGATTGTTCAATTAACCGTTGTGCGTGTTCAAAATTGCCAACGCTAGTGCAGTAATGCGCGTCTGACGACGCAAGCACATACACGCCATATTGCTTGCAAAGTTCCAACGTTTTAACAAACTCTTCTTCGCCATTGTAACGAAATGAGCCTGGAATAAGCGAATGATTGTTAATCTCATAAATCGTCCCTGTTTTAGCCGCAGCTTCTACCACCGCTTCGATATCTATAGGATAAACGGTATTATTAGGGTGCCCTAGGATATGCACATTTGGGTTTTGTGCCGCGCTAACAAGCGCACGTGTATTTGTCGCAGTACTTTCCGGCAAAATAACGCCACGGTGCATGGACGCAATAACAAAATCCAGCCGTGACAATACATATTTAGGCATGTCCAGCTCGCCATCGCGGGTTAATATATTGGCTTCTACGCCTTTAAGTATTCGCACGCCATGTATAACCTCGGGTATTGCACCAAGGTTTAAAAAGTTATACAAATGTGCGCCGTCCGGCATACCCGGCCCGTGGTCTGATATCCCTATATGTGTGAGCCCTATGGAAGCCGCATGTGTCGCATTTTCTGTAATTGTACTAAATGCATGGCTACTGTTAACAGTATGACAATGTACGTCCAAAATAAATTTCATTTTCTAAGCCCCTGTCTATGGAAAATGTCCAAGTTTTTGTGATATTATACTCGGAAGAATAAAAATACGCAAAGGAGTTGTTGCTATGCGCAAAGTCAAGCGCATATTAGAAACACTTGACCGTTTGTACCCATTTGACGGCACGTGTTTTTTAAATTACGACAAAAATCACCCATGGCAATTGCTGTTTGCAACAATTTTGAGTGCGCAATGCACAGACGAGCGGGTCAATATCATAACCGCAACACTTTTTGAAAAATTCCCGACATTAGAGTCCTTTGCGGTTGCAGATATTGCCGCTATTGAGGAGATAGTCCGCCCGGCTGGTTTTTTTCGCAATAAGGCAGATCATTTGCAACAAAGTGCGCAAAAGCTGCTGCACCGGTTTGGCGGGCAATTACCACACGACATGGACAACCTAACCAGCCTTAACGGCGTAGGGCGCAAAACCGCCAATGTTGTGCGTTCTCATGTGTTTAACCTGCCAAGTATAACGGTAGACACCCATGTCATGCGGGTATCTGGCAAGCTGGGGCTTACCGCAAACAAAGACCCGGTAAAAATTGAGTATGACCTTATGAGAATATTACCCCAAACCCACTGGATACGCTATAACCAGCAAATTATCACACATGGACGGCAAATATGCACCGCCCGCAACCCCAAATGTGCCATATGTGAGTTGAAAAAAGAATGCGAGGCGAGCAAATGATAAAATTCAATTCCCCCAAAGATTTTGTGAAAGAAATTTGCCAAGAGCAAAATATCAAGTTTGAAACACTCAGCTACGAATATATTATGCGACTTACAAAAGGCAGCGTTGTGCGGCATGTGATAGGCTCTAAGTGGGATGTAAACAATGCTGCTGCGTGCCGTATTGCTTGCGATAAGTCTGCATGTTACGCGGTTTTAAAACATAGCGGCGTACCTGCAATCCCACATGAGTTATTGATGCACCCTATTAAACGGCAAGGTTTTATAGGCGAAAAAGGCACATGGTTACAAGCATTAAAATTTTTTGGAAACAGCAATAGCAAGGTTGTAGTAAAACCAAACCACGGAACAAATGGACAAGACGTGCTGCTATGTGACAGCGTACAAACGCTGGAATCTGCTGTTCATACCGTATTTGCGGATAGCCCAAATGCCGCAATTTCGCCTTTTTACGATATTAAAACTGAATATCGCGTATTTCACGTAAATGGTACTTGCCCGCTGGTGTATGGCAAAGCAGCAAACCCAGAAAATTGGCGGCATAATCTTTCGCAAGGGGCAACTGCGTTTGAAGTCGCAGACGAAAATATACTTGCCACGTTAAAAACATTAGCAAGCCGCGCAGCAACGGCAATTGGCATACACTTTGCCACCATTGATATTGTAGAAACCATAAGCGGCGATTATTTGATAATGGAAATAAACTCTGGTGTACAAGCACGGCAACTGCTTGAGCAACTACCGTATTTACGCCCTGTTGTTAAAGGCATATATGAATCTGCTGTACTAAATATGTTTAAAAGGGAGGCATTTACATGAAAACCGAATTAACGCGCAAGTATGGTTTTTTAACCGCATTATGTATGGTGGTAGGCACAGTTATTGGCTCCGGCATATTCTTCCGCAACGAGGCAATCATCGCGTATTCCGGCGGTAGGATATGGATTGGAATTGCAGCCTGGCTGGTTGGCGGCTTTATTTCACTGTCTGCCACTTATGTATTTGGGATTTTGGCAACGCGGCACGAGCATGTTGGCGGTCTTGTTGATTATGGCGAGGCAATGGTAGGCAAAAGATACGGGTACTTTTTTGGCTGGTTTATGGCGACCATGTTTTATCCTTCTTTGACGGGTATACTTGCGTGGGTTTCTGCCCGTTTTACGGTAGTGCTGTTTGGCTGGGATGTGGATTCGTTTTTCTCTGGCCAAACTTATGTGCTTGCGCTTTTTTACCTTATGGCAATTTATGCCGTTAACGTACTTAGTCAAAAGTTGTCTGGGAAGTTTCAAATTTCGACCACGTTTATTAAATTAATCCCTCTTGTTTTAATGGGTGTTGTGGGTACTATTGCTGGGCTTGCAAACGGTACTACCGCCGCTAACTTGCAATCGGATTATGTTGGCAACATTACTGGCAACCCATTCTTGGCGGCACTGGTTGCGACGGTATTTGCCTATTTGGGTTGGGATTCCGTACTTGCTATTAACGCCGAAGTAAAGGATTCGAAGCGTAACCTGCCAAAAGCACTTGTTGCGGGTATGCTTATTATAATGGCAGTGTACGCTATGTATTTTGTTGGCATTTTTAGCGCGGCACCGATACAAGAATTAGCAGACGGTGCAGGTGTTAGGGGTGCGTTTGTAGGCGTATTTAGCGAAATTGGTGGCACCGCGCTTTTTGTTTTTATTGTAATTTCGTGCTTGGGAACGCTAAACGGTTTGATCGTTGGCGGACAACGCGCATTCTATGCCATTGCAGTGCGTGGGCAAGGTGTAAAACCAGAAATGTTTGCCCAAGTGGATAAAGCTACAAATGTGCCAAACAACTCTGCCGCTGTTTTCATGGTATTTGTCGCGGTTTGGATGCTGCTGTTTGCAGGCAACCGCGCCGGCTGGTATGGCGATTTTGTTTTAGATGTTCCGGGGCTTGTGCCAATTTTCTTCTTGTTGTTCCTTATCCCAATTTATGTAATGATTATCGCTAAGTATAAATCGCTGGGTGTGTTTAATCGCTTTTTTGCCCCGGCAATTGCAGGTGCTGGCGGGTTGTTTTTGCTATATGCCGCACTTATAACACAGGGATGGTTTAGGGTGGTTGTATTTGCGGGTATTTTTGCGGCGTTTATGTTGCCGGCGGTTTTGTTTTATAAGCGAGGGCAGTGATTATCGCAAATTTACCAATAAAAAATGCTACCCACCATTTGGCGAGTAGCATTTTTTATTGCGTATATTCGTGACTTACTTCGCCAACTTCACAATCGCATGGTACGCATCTTTCGATTGTGCTTCCTCGTCAAACAATACAGGCGAACCCCATGCCCGCCAGCTTTGATAGTCTGCCTTAGCCCACATGGTAACGCGGTCTATATGCTCGGAAAATTCGATGTACATATTAAACAGCAGCTGGTACATTTCCACTTGCTTTTTGTTTTGCTCGTCTGTTAATGGGCTTGCAGGCTCTTTGTGCGAACCAAAGGTGATGTCAAGCTCTGTAACCGCAATTTTTGCGCCTGTGGCAACAAAACGCTCTATGCTTTTGCGCACGTTGTCGTAGTTTGTATTGTGGTTGCAGTGCGCCTGCATTCCAATGCCTTCAATAAGCAAGCGGCTGTCGTAATGCGGGTGCTTTGTCCATTCCTCGTTAATTTGCTCTACCATTTGCGCAATAGATTCGCGCTTGGTTGGAAATTCTTCGTTATAGTCGTTGCAGAACAAAATCGCATGAGGGTCGTAACGACGGGCAAAATAGAACGCATCAAAAATATAATCCGCACCGCTTTCGCCAAGTTCGGCATTTGCGCCGTTGGCGTAAGCAAGGTACCAATCGCCTACCGCGCGTTCATTTTCTGTTTCACGGCGTAAGTGGTTGCGCCAATCGCCTGTAAAGTCGATATTATCGTCACGGAAGACTTCGTTAATAACGTCCCAAGAGTAAATGCGCCCGCTATAACGCCCTGCATATGTTTTGATAAATGCTTCCATATTTGCCTTGGCTTCTGCACGGGTAACATGCGTGCCGTCCGGGTTTTTGTTAAGCCACGGTGCAGACTGCCCATGCCAAACAAAAGTATGCCCTACCATGTCGATGTCGTTTTCGTTTGCCCATGCCACAATTTTGTCGGCTTCGTCAAAATTATATTCGCCTTTGACCGGAGAAATATAGACCGGCTTCATTGCATTTTCTGCCGTTACGGCATTGTAGTGGTGGCGATACATTTCAACAGTCGTTGGATTGTTTAAATCCCATGGGGATACAATGTTGCCAAATTTAAAGTATTTGGCAAACGTTTTGTGCAATGACGGCAGCGTCAAATCCCATTTCACTTCTTTTTGCAATTTCTTTAAAAAATCCATTTTGGCATCTCCTTTTTTTGTTTGTTTTCACAATTTTAGCACATGCATATGTGCCATACAACCTACAATTGGACATTATCCTGGTTTTGTGTAATAATTTTGCACAAACTCAGTTTACATATATAAGGAGGCTGCAAATGTTACTGACTTTTGCTTCCGACAGCGATAAGCACAAATTTGAATATATTTACGAAAAATATAAACGCCTTTTGCTTGCTAAAGCATATGATATTTTAAAAGACCGCAGCCTGGCAGAAGACGCTGTAAGTGAAACGTTTATACGTGCGTACAAACATTTTCATAAAATAGACGACCCTGACAGTGGGCAAGCTGCTGCGTACCTTGTAACGATAGCCAGAAACATTGCCATAACTATGTACCATCGCGAAAAGCGCACCACCCCTATAGATTTGTCCGAATACGATACACCCGACGATTTAAACCTGGAAGAAATGGTTGCCACCCAAGACGAAGCCGCAACAGCTTGGCAGCTTGTCGACCAATTAAAGGAAGAATACAAGTCCGTCTTTTTGCTAAAATATGCACATGATATGTCGCATAAAACAATTGCTAAGCTTCTTGGTACAACAGAAAACAATGTAACGGTGCGCCTGCACCGTGCAAAAGCAAAATTATTACAACTGATACAACGACTGGAGGTGCAAAGTGGAAAATAGCAAACATGATAATTTTTTAACAAGAATGGCTCGGCAATATGAAGATGAAGCAGGCACCAAATATTTAAAAGAACTGGACGAATTAAATAAATATTTTGAACCTACAAAAAGCCTGGATGCCGTCATCGCTAGAAGACGTAAGAAATGGTACATGCAACCGTATAGTATTGCTGCGTCAATTCTTGTTATCGCTATGGCAGTAACGTATTCGCTGGTGGTGTGGACGGGTGACAATATGGGCAGTGTAAATTTTGATGCCGAATACGCGGCGGAAAATGCACCTTCCGGTACGATTGCAAGCCCCCAGGTTACACCTGAAGCCGCACCCAGTATGTCTGCGCCGGCACCTTCTGCTGCACCGGCCGGGGGCAATTCAGCAACCGATTGGGCAGCTGCAGAAACAGAAGCAACCAGCGAAGATGATGGCTTTAATTTAGAGTCTTCTGCCGCGACAGGTGCCCCCCCATCCATGCGTACAGCACTTCAAACCCCGCCTCCTGGCTGGGAGGCTTATGATGTATGTACCACCGAACACGCGATATCTTTCCGCCTGCACGCCACATATAGCAGCGACGCGGTTGTTAGCGTCACAATTTCTGACGAGTATGAACACAAGACATACGATAAAGACGATAATGAATACGCAATAATGTTTTTTAACCTTACCAGCGGCGCACAAGTAACCTTGGCTACACCAACAGAACACAACCACCACCTACCCTACATTGCCCAACACTTGCAAGCCAATTGGAGGTAACGCATCACATGACATACCACGACCAAACCGATGCCAAAAATATTTTAAAGCTCCGCGAAATGCTAAAAGAATTACCATTATTCCTGCGCGGCTACTTTAGCAGCCTTGGCGACCAAACTGCACCGCGTACGCGCTTGGGGTATGCATATGACCTTAAAATTTTCTTTGGCTATCTCTCCGAAGAAATATTTGACGGTATGCCTATTAAACAAATTTCATTAGAAGAAATGGAACAAATAGAATCTGAGCAGTTACAAGGTTTTATGGAATATCTTTCGTATTATGTACCTGCTGATGAGCCAGACATGGCGCACCAAAACAAGGCACTTGGTAAGTCGCGCAAGCTAGCTGCCGTACGCGGGCTTTTTAAGCATCTTTATATGACAAAAAAAATAGCCGCAAACCCCGCAGCACTTGTGGCTTTCCCTAAAATTACTCAAAAGACGATTACAACGTTGGAAGTGAACGAAATTGCAAAACTTTTAGATACAGTTGACAGTGGCGAAAATCTATCACCGAAGCAAAAAAAATATCACGAACATACCCGCCTGCGCGATGCTGCAATAGTCACCCTGTTGCTAGGCACCGGAATGCGTGTTTCGGAATGTGTGGGGCTAGACATTGACGATATAGACTTTAGTACCAACGGGTTAAAAGTAACCCGCAAAGGCGGTGACGAAATGGTGCTTTATTTCGGTGATGAAGTTGAAGCCGCACTAAAGCAATATCTCGCCCTGCGTACGGAAACCCCAACCCAATCTGGACACGAAAATGCGCTATTTCTATCCCTGCAAAACCGCCGCCTAACAGACCGCGCGATTCAAAACATGGTAAAAAAATATGCCCAGCTTATAACCAAACTAAAAAATATAACCCCGCACAAGCTGCGCAGCACGTTTGGTACGCAGCTTTATACGGAAACAGGTGACATCTATCTTGTGGCTAATGTGCTTGGCCATGCAGATGTGAATACAACACGCAAACACTACGCAAAAATGGACGACTCATACCGCCGCAAGGCCGCAAATGCCGTGCGCTTGCGCGACTAAATACCAAGTTCCTTTTTGCATTCCGCAAACGCGGCAATTGCAAACTCCAATTGTTCGCGTGTGTGCGCGGCAGAAACTTGACACCTAACCCGTGCGCGCCCTTTTGGCACAACCGGGAAAAAGAAACCTATCGCATACACACCTTTTTCCAGTAATTTTTCTGCCATTTTTTGTGCCAAAAGTTCGTCATAAAGCATGACCGGCACAATCGGGTGTTCGCCGTCCACAATTTCTAGCCCAATATCTTTAATGCCGCGCCTAAAAAGCGCGGTATTTTCTTTTAGTTTGCTTTTTAATTCATCGGAACGCGACACCAATTCCAGCACTTTTAAACTACCCGAGGCAATAATTGGCGACAGGGTGTTAGAGAATAAATACGTCCGCGACCGCTGGCGTAATATATCAACAATCGCCTTTTTGCCGCTTGTGTACCCGCCAGATGAGCCGCCCAACGCCTTGCCAAGCGTGCCTGTGAGAATGTCTACCCTATCCATAACATTACAAAATTCGTGCGAGCCACGCAAATTTTCGCCAATAACACCAACGCCGTGGCTGTCGTCCACAATAACTATGGCATCGTATTTATCTGCCAAGTCACATATTACAGGCAGGTTGGCAATGGTTCCGTCCATAGAAAATACGCCGTCGCAAACGATTGCTTTAATTCGAGAGTCTTTGGCTGCTACAAGCTGCGCTTCCAAATCTGCCATGTTGTTATTTTTATAACGATATCTGGCTGCCTTACACAGGCGCACGCCGTCAATAATGCTGGCATGGTTTAGCTCGTCACTGATAATTGCATCTTGCGTGGTGAGAAGCGTTTCAAAAAGCCCGCCGTTTGCATCGTAGCAGGACGAATACAAAATTGTATCTTCTGTACATAAGAACTCGCTTAGCTTTGCTTCCAGGTTTTTGTGTAATTCCTGCGTGCCGCATATAAAACGCACAGAAGAAAGCCCGTATCCCCAGCGGTCTATGCCTGCCTTAGCGGCGGCTTTAACATCGGCGTTGTTGGCAAGCCCAAGATAATTGTTAGAGCACATGTTTATAAGCTGCGGCTTTTGCACCGTATCAATAAGTGGCGATTGCGGTGTTGTGATAACGCGTTCCGTCTTCCATAAGCCGGATTGTTTTATATCGTCTGTGACTTGTTGCCAGTGTGCGTATGCTGTTTTCATATATTAACTCCAGTCTAAAATTATTTTGCCGGATTTACCGCTTGCCATAAGCTCAAAAGCTTCTTCAAACTGTGTATACGGAAATTGATGTGTGATTACTTTTGCAATTTCTTCCTGTAGCCCAGACTGCAAAAGCGCAGTAGCCCTGTACCAGGTGTCAAACATTTTGCGCCCGTATATGCCCTTTAATGTGAGGCTGTTGAAAATGACTTTGTTCCAGTCTACGCGTAAGTCCTGCGGAAGGATACCCAAAACAGCAACTTTACCGCCGTTTGCCATAACGTCTATCATGCCGCTAAACGCGTCACCGCTACCAGACATTTCTAACCCCACGTCAAAACCTTCTTTAATTAAATCAAGCTCTGCCATTGCGTCTGGCAGCGACTTGTTGCGCACATCCACTGTTGCGGTTGCGCCCAGTGCCTTTGCAAGGGCAAGCCGCTCGGGGTTGATGTCGGAAACCACAATACTGCGCGCACCCGCACGTTTTAAAATGGGTACAGACATAAGCCCAATTGGCCCCGCGCCCGTTACCAGCACGTCTTCCCCCAGCACATTAAAAGAAAGCGCAGAATGCGTGGCATTACCCAGCGGGTCAAGTACGCTATGAATTTCTTCAGGTATGTTGGGGTCGCAAACCCAAACATTACTGGCTGGGAATGCAATATATTCGGCAAAAACGCCGTCCTTATTTACGCCAATGCCAACCGTCTGGCGACACAAATGTTGGTAGCCAGTTATACAGTGGCGGCACTTGCCGCAAACAATATGCCCCTCGCCGGAAACCAGCTGTCCAACACGTACATTGGTTACATACATGCCTGTTTCAACAACCTCGCCAACAAATTCGTGCCCGATAATTTGCGGCGTATTAATCGTTTTTTGTGCCCAGCTATCCCAGTTGTATATATGGATATCGGTACCACAAATAGCGGTTTTTTTGATTTTTATCACCACTTGGTTGTGATTTATTGTAGGATATGGTGCGTCCTGCAACGCTAATTCTTTGGGTGAATTTTTGGTTTTTACAATTGCTTTGATGGTTTTCATATCAAACTCTCCAGTTGAACGCATAAGACGCGCCCAAATATTGTGAAAAATTACTATTAGCATGATAGGTTGTTTTGTATTGTTTTGTCAATAAAAAAAATCGCCTTTCGGCGATTTTATATGAGTGGGTTCTCAGGGACTTGAACCCAGGACCACCCGGTTATGAGCCGGGCGCTCTGACCAACTGAGCTAAGAACCCATACGGAACAGAGGGCATTGTATCAAATTGTTTGAAGCGAGTCAATATGCAATTTTTGCTTATCCCCAGTCTTCACTTGCTAGCCTTTGCTGCAACGCCTTTAACCGATCTTCTCTGCCTGCATAGTCTGGCATAAATTTAGCCACCTGCGCCCAAAACTTGACAGAGTGGTTCATCTCAAAAATATGCGCAAGTTCATGCACTACTACATAATCTGCCACATCGTCACATGCCATTATTAACCGCCAAGAAAAGTTTAGGCTTTTTTTTGCTGAACAGCTACCCCACCGCCGTGCAGCAGCGTTTATTTTAACCGCTGTGGGCATCACACCCATTTGTGCGGCATAAACCTTTACTCTACTTGATATATACGCTTTAGCTACCATTTTGTAGACTTGTACACATGCCGCCTTTATTTGTTGCGGCGTTAGCCCAGGCGGCATATAAAAAGACTGCCCATCGAAGCCAGCCTTTTTCCCTTTTTTTGCAACGATCGCAACCTGATTGCCGCGCAGCATAACCTCGCTGCCATATCCTAATTCAAATAACTCACGTTTTGTGGCATTGGCAACTTGATTGGCCAAATGTTTATTTATCCATGCCGCTTTGGACGTAACAAAATGATCTATATCCGCTTGCGGCATTTTCAGCGGCGCGCGTACCACCACTTGCCCATTACGGATATAAATTGCAATCGTTTTCCTGTTGGTACGCACCACCACATACGCTGGTATCATGCGGCTCTTTTTTGCCTTATTACAAAATACGCAATAGTTGCACCAACCGAAACCGCCAACCCTGCAGCACTGTATGCCGCTATTTTTTTACGCTTATTGCGTCGCAAATTATAAATATCTGCAGTTTCGGCTTCTTGGATAAACACATCGTCGATGCCGCCAATACATTCGAATAACCGCTCTAAAAAAGCAATCATAACGCCACGCCCTCCTTTTCCAGGTGTGCCTTTAATTTCTTCCTTGCGCGAAACAATATGGACTTTACCTTAGATTCCGATACTTTAAACCGCTCGCAAATATCACGGACACTTTGCCCATGGAAATAGCGCAAAATAAATGCCACACGCGTTGTTTTATCCATCGCAGCAACACAAGAGTTAATCGCCTTTGTAAGTTGCTCTGCTTCATATGCCACTTCCGGTTCAAAACTTGTAAGTGTTGGGATACAGTCTTCCAATTCGCTTAATAAAATACCCACATCGCCACCACCACGGCGGCTTGCATGTTTAGACCGCCAGATATTTATCGCCAAATTGCGCGAAATTTTTGCTAAAAAAGCCCCAAACATTGTTGGGCGGCTAGGAGGTATCACCTGCCATGCTTTAAGAAAAGTATCGTTTACACATTCTTCTGCATCTTGGGTACTACGTAAGATATTGTTGGCGGAATGGAACAACCTGCTACCATATTTTAATTTTGCCTGTTCTATGCCTGCCTCCTCGCGTGCAAAAAACAAATCAAGGATATCATTATCTTCCAACGTAACCACCCCTTTATAAAGCTGTGACATAATTATGCTATCAGCTTGGCACATCTTTTGCAATAGTACCAGCAAAGTGCATAAATAAAATAACAGCTCAAATTATTTTATTGTGCAATATAAGACTGATATCAGGTACAAAAAATGATGACCAACATGTGATAATAAACAAAACCGCCACTACGCTCAAATATATAGACGCCATTTTATTTATTTGGTTGCAAATTTATTAGAAATGTCTATATATTCTGTCATTTTATGATATACTCATAAAAACATTAACAGTATGGAGGAATACTACGTGAAAACATATTACGTCACCACCCCAATTTATTATTTAAATGGCGACCCGCATATTGGCCACACATATACAACTGTGGCGGCCGATGCCATGGCGCGTTATAAAAAAGCACAAGGATACGATGTCAAATTCCTAACCGGTGCAGATGAACACGGGCAAAAAGTAGAACAAGCCGCAAAAGAAGCAGGACTTACTCCGCAAGCATTTGTAGACCAACTCATGGAAAACCATATTGCTTTATGGGATTTAATGGACTTTAAATACGACTTTTACCAACGCACCACCAACCCAGCCCATATGGAAGGCATAAAAAAAATCTTTAAAAAATTGTACGACCAAGGTGACATATACAAGGGTAGTTACGAAGGATTATATTGCACCCCTTGCGAAACATTTTTTTCAGAAAAGCAACTAAACGACGGCAAATGCCCGGATTGCGGACGCGATGTTGGTAGTATTAGCGAAGAATGCTATTTCTTCCGCATGTCAAAATATCAAGATAAGTTGCTTGCACATTACGAAGCCAACCCCGAGTTTTTGATGCCACTTTCCCGCCGCAACGAAATGCTAAACAATTTTATAAAACCCGGGCTGGACGATTTATGCGTTTCACGTACAACATTTACTTGGGGCGTTCCTGTAGATTTTGACCCGGGGCATGTTGTTTATGTATGGGTAGACGCACTGCCAAACTATATTACCGCACTCGGCTTTATGTCTGACGACGATACGACGTACAAAAAATATTGGCCTGCAGACCTACATCTCATGGGCAAAGACATCGTACGTTTCCACTCAATTATATGGCCGTGCATATTAATGGCACTTGGCGAGCCGTTGCCTAAACAAGTCTTTGCGCATGGTTGGCTGCAATACGAGGGCAAGAAAATGGGTAAATCCCTTGGTAATGCAATTCACCCAAAAACGTTGATAGACGTGTACGGCGTAGACGCTATGCGTTACTTTTTACTGCGCGAATTTACCTTTGGCCCAGACGGCAACTTCACACAAAATGCACTGGTTACACGCTACAATGCCGACCTTGCCAACGACCTTGGCAACCTACTTTCGCGCACGGTTGGCATGGTGGAAAAATACTTTGGCGGCACTTTGCCAAACTTATCGGAATCACCCACCCCGTTTTGTGCGGAACTAAAACAACTCACCACCGCCGCGCTTGTCAAATTTGAAGAAAAAATGGACAAACTCGCATTTTCAGAAGCTTTAAACGAGCTTTGGAATGTAGTACGCCGCGCCAATAAATATATAGACGAAACCGCACCGTGGGTACTAGCAAAGGACGAAAGCAAAAAAGCAGAACTGGCAACCGTGCTTTACAACCTTGCCGAAGTTTTGCGCATTTTGTCTATCACAATAGAACCAGTAATGCCAAACACACCGGCAATTATACGTGCGCAGCTAAACATCACCGATACCGCTGTAACCACATGGGAAAATGCAGGCAAGTTTGGGCTTTTGAACCGCGCGCTACAAGTCACAAAAGGTACAGCTGCATTCCCACGCGTGGAAAAGAGTGAGTAATTTGCAAATTATCGACTCACACGCCCATTACGAACACCCACGTTTCGATAATGACCGCGATAGTCTATTACGCGGCTTGCCAAATGAAGGCGTAGAGCTTGCTATCAATGTAGGCTGTGACTTGCCATCGTCCCAGGAATCTATTAAGCTGGCAGAAGCGTATAATCATATATACGCCACGGCTGGTGTACACCCGCACGAGGCAAAAACCCTTACCAACAGCAAGTTAGAAGAATTACGGCAAATGTGCAAACACCCCAAAGTTATAGCATTTGGCGAAATTGGGCTAGACTTTCATTACGATTTTTCGCCACGCGACGTACAACGGTTTTGGTTTGCACACCAGTTGCAACTCGCGTTTGAAATTGAAAAGCCTGTAGTTATCCACTCGCGTGAAGCAAACCAAGAGGTTTTTGATACCATCGAAAAAAGCCCTGTGCGTAACGGCGTTGTCCACAGCTTTTCCGGCGATGCAGAACTTGCAGTTGCATATACAAAGCTTGGTTTCCACATTGGCATTGGCGGGGTGGTTACTTTCGACAAAACCGGGCAATTGCAAGCGGCAGTCGCGGCTATTCCGTTGGAAAAAATATTGCTGGAAACCGACGCACCATATTTAACCCCTGCGCCATTCCGCGGCAAACGCAACGAGTCCAAATATCTTACCTATGTCGCTACAGAAATTGCAAGAATCAAAGGACTAGATATGGAAACCGTTTGCAGACAGACAAGCAAAAACGTTAAGGATTTATTTGACCTAAGGGTGTGAGCGCATGGCAAAAGGTGAAAACAGGCTGGTTGCCCAAAATAAAAAAGCCTTTCACGATTATTTTATAGAAGAAACTTTCCAAGCCGGTATATCACTTTCGGGTACGGAAGTTAAGTCGCTACGTGCCGGGCGTTGCAATTTGAAGGAAAGTTATATACGCATAGAGGGCAATTCCGCGTTTATAGAGGGCATGCACATTAGCCCATACGACCACGGCAATATTTTTAACAAAGACCCTTTGCGCAAACGGCGACTGCTTTTAAATCGTAGCGAAATAAATAAACTGCGTGCTGCCATCAGCCGCGACGGGTTTACAATTGTACCGCTTAAAGTGTATTTTTCGCGCTGTTATGTAAAGCTTGATATTGCCTTGGCAAGGGGTAAAAAGCTGTACGATAAGCGCGAAGCCATCGCAAAAAAAGACCAGGAACGCACAGTCCAGAGGGAATTGGCTGGGCGCAACAACAGTTAAAAGAGAAGGAGTAATATTATGTTAGGTACAGACATTGGAATAGATTTGGGGACAGCATCAATTTTAGTTTACATCAAGGGGCAAGGCACAGTGCTAAAAGAGCCGTCCGTTGTTGCAATAGACAAAAATACAGATAAAATCCTTGCCGTGGGCGAAGAAGCGCGCAGTATGCTTGGGCGTACTCCGGGCAACATTGTTGCAATACGCCCCATGCGCGAGGGTGTAATTTCCGACTATCATATAACCGAAAAAATGCTCAAATATTTTATCAATAAAGCACTTGGCGGGCGGCCGCTATTACGCAAACCGCGTATCGCTATTTGCGTACCATCTAATGTAACAGAAGTAGAACGCCGCGCGGTAGAAGACGCAGCACAACAGGCTGGCGCACGTCAAGTATATGTAATAGAAGAGCCCATTGCCGCTGCAATTGGTGCCGGCATAGATATCACCCGTGCCTGCGGTAGTATGGTCGTAGATATCGGCGGCGGCACCACAGACGTTGCCGTAATTTCGCTGGGCGGTACGGTAGAAAGCGCGTCTATAAAAACAGCAGGCGACAATTTTGACGAAGCAATTATCCGCTATATGCGTAAAAAACATAATATTTTAATTGGCGAACGCAGTGCAGAAGATTTAAAAATTAATGTAGGCACTGCATTCCCACGTGCCCAAAGTGTATCCATGGATGTGCGCGGACGCAACCTAGTTACAGGGCTGCCTAAAACAATTGCCGTTACATCGGAAGAAATGCAGGAAGCCCTGCACGAATCTGTAACAAATGTGGTGGAAGTCGTTCATATGGTACTGGAGCGCACCCCGCCAGAACTTGCTTCCGACATTTACGACCGTGGCATTGTGATGACAGGCGGCGGAAGTCTTTTACATGGGTTAGATAAGTTAATTAGCCAACGGACAGGAATTAACACAATTATTGCAGACGAAGCAGTTTCCTGCGTGGCTATTGGCACCGGGCGATACATCGAATATGTGTCTGCCGGCAAGTTAAGCTCTACCGATTATAAAACATCTAGGTAAGCCACAATGGCGTACCCGCTCACGCATTTATGCGTCGCCAACCGCGTTGTAGAAGTGCTTAATATTTCAGCCCCGGAAGATTTTCTTCTTGGGGCTATTGCGCCTGATGCGGTGCATTATCGTGAAGGATTTAAAGGTACGCAAATGACGAACATTGGGGCAGAAAAAAAAATTACCCACCTTTGCCCCATTAGTGACGAAAAATGGGGACGCGTCACGGACAACGACGGCTGGATAAATTGTGTGCACAAATTTTTACAAGGCAATAAATCCGATTTCGCGCTTGGTTATGCCACGCATGTTTTAACAGATATTGTTACAAATATGTGGCTGTGGGGAAATTTCCGCAACAAATATCCCCAAGAGGCCGCAAAGGGTTACAACAGTGGATACCATACTGATTTGCACAAAGTTGATATCCGCATTTACCATACATTTTTTAAGGATAGCAAAATACGACGATTGCTTCAAGCAGCTGCTCCACAAGGTATAGCAGGGCTCGTAACAGCAGAAGAGGTACAAGCAATACAGGACAATTTGCTGCATGTATCATACAAAAATGTACCTCCTACTGCGGATACAACGGACTGTTTTTACGTAACATATGAACAAACGTTAGAAATTATAGACGAGTCCGTAAGTTTTTGTGTCGATATACTAAAGGAGAATCTATGAGTAAAACATTTGTCATTGGCATTTTTGCGCTTGTTTTGGTTGCTACCGCCGGTATTACAGCATTTGTGCTATCTCGCCCCACAGTATATCCTGCAACTTTAGCAGAAGATGTGCTATGTGACTTAGAAAATACAGCGCATATGGTCATACCTGAGCAGCAACACATGTACAATGGTGGCGTGCCGGGGCAATTCCCATCACTTCATATTACTGCACCATTACACCCCTTCGAGCAGGAGCGCAATTTTTGGCACAGCGGCACATTATCACTATCCAACCATGCAGATGCTTTTGAAGATACGTCTATCCGTATCCGCGGCAGGGGCAATTCCACATGGCAAGCAACGGAGGAAAAACGTCCGTTACGCTTACGGTTTGAAACGCCTCAAAGCTTATTGGGTTCGAGTTATATCGCACGCGACTGGGTGCTTATCGCTAACCATTTTGACCTTACGCTCATGCGTACGCATTTGGCGTTTTATCTAGGTTCGCTTATGAGCGGCTTAGATTGGACGCCTTCTTCACGGCTTATAAATTTGTATATTAATGGCGAGTATATGGGTGTGTACCAGCTGACAGATGAGAGAGATATTGGCGAAGGACGAATGCAGCTTGTATCCAACCCCAACCCAGCCATTAGTGAATTTTTGTTTGAACTGGACGGTGCAGCACCAGGAAGCGGCACAGAGGGCGTAGATTTCTTTTTTGCTGAGGGGCAGCCCTATGATATCCGCTACCCTCGCAATGATAACCTCTCGGCCCAGCATGTAGAATACATGCGTATTTTTGTTGAAGAAATTGCAACGGTATTACGCTCGCGCAATTTTGAAGAAATTGCCGTAGTGATGGATATTGATTCTTTTATAGATTTTTATCTGGTACAGGAATTTTTCAAGAATATTGACGTCGGCATGAGTAGCGTTTTTATGCAAGTGCGCGGGCAAGGCGAAAATAGACGCTTGTACTGGGGGCCATTGTGGGATTTCGACCGTTCTGCAGGGAATATGTACTACTGGTACGAATATACGCATTTTCACGCTGCAGTACGTAATAATTTTATGGGGTATCTTATAACCACACCGGAAATTTTTGATATGGTTGCCGCGCGCTGGGTTCAAATATCCGACACTTATATTCGCCAAATGATGGCGCGTGCAGAATTTTATGTGCATCACTATTCCTACGAATTTTATCGCAATTTTGAAAGATTCCCCGTGTGGGACACAAGCCCACTCTGGATGACACGCATGATTCCGCAACACTTGCACGAAATAACCAGCTGGAGCGGTCAGATGGACTTTTTGCAAGAGTGGTTTACTGGGCGCATATGGTGGATGAACCAAATATTTGTAGAGCAAGGAGAACTTAAAGACTGGTGGATAGACCATCTTAACAATAGAGGCGAATAAACATGACAAGCAAACGAAGCATGTATGTTGGAATTTTTGCATTTGCGTTAGTTACAACTATTGTAATCACGTTATTTTTGCGTACTTTGGATTCCACCCCGCCGCAAGAAAACGATATGGCACATGCAGCTACCATGATACCAGGGGCATTCCCATCGCTACACATCACATCGGTTTTTGACCCTTTTACGCAGGAACGTACTTTTTGGCATGACGGAATACTAACGCTGTCAAACCATGAAAATGGCTTTTATAATGCTGCAGTCCGCTTAAGAGGCCGCGGTAACTCTACATGGTGGAATGTAGAGGATAAACGCCCGTTGCGGCTTAGGTTTATAGAACCAACCTCCCTTTTGGGCAGCCCCTACCCCGCCCGCGATTGGATTCTGCTTGCCGATTATTTCGACAGGTCGCTATTGCGCAACTATACAGCACTCAAACTATCGTCGTTGCTAGACGGACTGGATTTTACACCCGCGATGCGGCATGTGCATCTTTATGTAAACGGCCAATACATGGGCGTGTACTTGCTAACAGACGAACGTGATGTTGAACCCGGGCGTATGCAACTTGAATGGAATGCCGACCCACACGAAAGCGACTTTTTTATGGAACTTGACGCACGCGCCAGCCAGGGTGGTGTAGAAGGTGAAACGTTTGTCTCAGTGAGTGGTATGCTTTATGACATACGTTTTCCTGGTTCTTCCGGTAGGACACCTGCACACATGCAATATGTAAAAGAATATTTGGAAGCCGTAAGCGATGCAATCCGTGCGCGCAATTTTAATGAAATAACCCGCCTTATCGATTTAGACTCGTTTATAGATTTTTATATTGTGCAAGAACTATTGAAAAACCCAGATGTTCACTCACTTAGCGTGTTTATGTACTTGCAAGGTGCCGGTAGCGGCCGCAGGCTCTTTATGGGGCCTGTGTGGGACTTCGATGTTGCAGCAGGCAATTTTACCGGGCAGCCATTGGGCAATAACCCCGAATATTTAGTTGCGGCTGTGATAAACTATTGGTACAGATACCTTATGCAAACGCCGGAATTTTTTGACGCGGTTGTAAACAGGTGGAACCAAATAATTGACAACGAAATAGCCCAGACGCTTGACCACATTCAAACGCTTGCGGCCACATACAGTCACGAATTTGAGCGCAATTTTGAACGCCATCCAACATCTTCACAGCTTATCCCTCCCCAAATGCAAGAATTGATTAGCTTTGAAGAGCATGTAGACTACTTGCTAACCTGGTTGCAAACCCGTATAGCATGGCTGGACGATTATTTTAACGACAGGCTTCCAAACCACGACCCGTTGGTTCAGTTAGTGGATTTTTATCGCCAAAGCCCCCTCACCATAATCATTGATGGCGAAATACAAGCGTTAAATACCCCAGCTATATTCTTACACAGCCGCATCCTTATTGCACTTGACGAAACGTATAGGCTATTTGGCGCAAATGCACACTTCGACCACGCAGCACAAACACTACAAATAACGCAAGGTGATTTGTATATCACATATGAAATAGGAACGCGTTACTTTTTTGCAAATGGTAACATGTTCAATTTGAGTACTCCGTTTCCCTTTGAAATTGACGGAAATATTTTTATACCACTGAGTATGATAACAAATGGCCTTGGATACAGTACAACATGGTCATCTGCCACACGTACAGCACAGCTTATAAGAATTGAATAGGTCTTTTCTTAGCAAAAGAACCCTACCGATGGCAGGGTTCTTTTTTAGTTATCATTATCTTATCGGCAATTTTGCTTCTAGCCTATAAATCGGCCCATGTGGCGAAAACTTCTCTTCGTACTCCGTCATTATGTTATCTTCCATGTTGGACTTGTGCAAATCTAGCGACACATTTGTAAGTTCCCAATGCATACGACTAAAACTCTCCAGTGATGCTTCAAATAAGACTTGATTATCCGTCTTAAAAAATATCTCTGGGATTTTTAATGCCTCATATTTTGTTAAGTAATTGTCATGAGTGAGACGGCGGCGTGCCCGCTTTTTTTTGCCTGGCCATGGGTCGCAAAAATTAATATACAACCGCGAAATGTCACCCGGTTTGAAATAATTCAAAAGATTATCTACATCTTCTAATACAAAAACCAGAGAACCCGCATTTATTTCTCGTGCACGGCGCGCGGCAGTTGCAAGTATGGTTGGCTCGCGCTCTATTGCTACAAAATTTATATCCGGGTTACGCAGCGATGTTTCGGTTATAAACCGTCCTTTACCGCACCCAATCTCTAAGTGTAGCGGGTTGTCGTTAGTGAAATATTCTTTTAGACTACGTCCTTCGTAGTCCTCCAAATTGCGGATTATACGCGGATTATCCGTAAGTTCTGCCGCCGCCCATTTCTTTTTTCTTGTGCGCATTAATTGTCACGCTCCTGTATGATTGTATATATATCATTTCTAAAATACGCCAACAGCAAATCTACCATGCGTCCATAGCTGTAAATACCATCGGTTTGCCTATTGGCGCGCAGGTATGCATCGTTCGCCGCACGTCCAATTTCTGCGGCGCGGCCTTGAAATTGCTGCCAATATTCACGATTTGCGCGAAAGTCTACCCACACGGTTTCGCAAAGCTGAGCCATTACACGCGCATGGCTGTATCGGCAGGCACGTTGCAACTGGTTGGCAGCATGTGCAAGTGCAAGCATTGTACCCGAATATGCAAAATCCGGGTGTCCGCTGTGGTATCCCACAAGCCATGCAATAAAGTTTGCCTCGTCCTCGCGCATTATGCCCCTAAAATGTGCTAGCTCGTGAATCATAGTGGCTGGAATATGATAATCTGGCACATGCACGTTTACATGCGGCTCCATAGTAAACGGCACATATACGCCGGTTATCCTAACTTGTGAAAGCAGCCGCGAATAAAGCACAGGTTTTGTGTGCGGCACAAACCCCCGCAAAGCAGGAAAAGTTTCGCCTGCCTGGCGGAAGACAACACGCGCTTCTTGCGAAAGCGCAAATGTACTGCCCGCGGAAATTATCATATGTCCATATTCATTGCGTTCAACTTGTGGAGAAAGCGTATTGGCATGGCCAACAAGAATTTCCGTTAAAACTGCAAGCTCCTCTACGTTAGATGGCCGAATTTCCAGGCCAATAATTTCGCCAAATTCTAGCCGCGCATAATTCAACCCAACGCCAATGGTTAGCATAAACCATACCATACCTACAACAAATGCGCCATTGGCAAGCAATTGGCGGGAGTATTTACCACATTGCTCACGCTTTACAAAAAGGCGGTATACGGTAACACCAATGTACCAAAGCACCGCAATTACAAAAACAATAATCAAGAATTGGAAAACCGAAAACGGCAAATATCCAAACACACGCCCATAAGTTTCGGTTAAAAAACGATAAATCCCTTCCGAAAACCAGCGTTCTGTGGCTGCGGGCCTGCTGTGCGCAAGCCGTGTGAGCAATACACAAAGTGGGATAAGCAACACGCACCAAAATCGTTTAAGCTTAAACAACGCTTTTAACCATTCCCAAACAGAGTTCATTGCAAGCCTCCAATTTGTAAGCAAAAAACCCCGAAATATCGGGGGTTTTACAATCAACGCGAAACGACATTCGAACTCGCGACCCTCGCCTTGGCAAGGCGTAGTTCTATCCTAGAATAATGTAAGTAATTTAACCTGTTCAGAGCCAATCAACTTGACCCTGATTATAATTGAGTCAGAATACGGTGTCAACGTTAAATTTGTTTTATATCAAAAGGGGGGCATCCTGCAGTAATAACGGGGAGGCTATTCTAGGCTTTGAGTATTTGTATTAAAGTTGCCGTCCAAACAGGGCTGCCTCATTAAACAAGTATCATGCATGACCATATAACGTTGTCCATATCATGATGCACTGCATATACTGCAACAGATAAGTTAGGAGAGAGGAGGATAATTATGTTTGAACTCGGTATCAGCCCAAGCTTTACAATAGGACAGGAAATATGCCCCAGTCAAAAGCCAGAACCAAAGCCTGACCCAAGACCCCTGTTTGATGAAAAGATAATTACAAATAAGATATATGACAGTTGCCGCAGACAGGATTGTTTAGAAATTGTAGCGCTAGCTGCTGCGCCTGTGAAAATCTGTGACAAACTTATAAACATCGGCGAGGTTATACCTGTCCCTGAAGGTGCATGTTCTGTAGTGGCAGATAATTTGGCAGTTACAAAAATAATCATTGTTAGTAAAGAGCCATCGCCCTTCAAAAAAGGATTTTGGGATATCCAAATCAGATTTGTGTTTGAATATGATATTACTTTCCGCACGCTTGACAAATCTGTCATCGTTTGCGTCAAAGTTTACTCGGTTAACGATAAGACATTTTGCTTATTTGGCTCAGATACTTCGGCTTTTGTAGCGGTTGCGGATTTCATTAGTGAGAAATCATTTGAAAGCGGCGCACCTACTGTGTGGGTAAATGCAAAAGCCATTACACTTAAAGCAGAATTTCGTTACCGCCATTGCGACAGAAAGCCTGTTGATGTGGCTGTTACCATTGGGCTTTTTAATACTATGCATCTGTCCCGCATGGTATTTCTTAATGTTCAATCACGGGGGTATTTAGTGCCTCGCGAATGTGATTTTAGCCCAGCAGATCCATGCGAATTTTTTAATAGTTTAGATTTCCCAACAGATTTTTTTGCACCGCCTGCAAAATCTGAAAAATAAAGGAGTTGTATTATGCGAAATAACAATAGATTAGACAATTGTCATGAATGCAAAAAGCTTTTATGTTGCTGTTGCTGTCCGCCAAGCCCAGGTGCAACAGGTCCGCAAGGTCCTCCAGGGCCACAAGGGCCAAGAGGCTGCCCAGGGCCTATGGGGCATCCAGGGTATCCTGGCCCTCCGGGTGATGCGGGTTGCCCAGGGCTACCTGGCCCACCTGGGCCGCAGGGTATCCCCGGCAAAGACGGAGCCCCCGGCGAGACAGGCCCCATGGGCCCCGAAGGCGAAAGAGGGCTACAAGGCCCGCAAGGCATCCAAGGAACTGTGGGGCCAACTGGTGCAGAAGGAAGAATTGGACCAGCCGGCCCACAAGGGATTCAAGGTCTCTCTGGTGTAACAGGTGAAATAAAAGGGGTGTTTGATACTCTTTTAGATTTGCAAACCGCGCATCCCGTAGGCAATGTCGGAGATATGTACTATGTAATCAATGCTTCTGTTCAATCGCCAACGCCCGTAATATCACCGTTTAATACTTTTAGCACAGCTTCTGCCTCAACCGGCGGTGAAGTGTATATTTGGGACTCGGTTACAGGCTCATGGGTTAGTGTAGGTTTAATTGCTGGTCCGCAGGGTGTCCAAGGTGTAGCAGGTCCACAGGGCCCTAAGGGAGATATCGGTGAGCCTGGTCCGCAAGGGCTGACAGGTCCACAAGGTCCTATTGGCGAAACCGGCGCGGTAGGTGCAACTGGCCCACAAGGCCCTATTGGTGAAACCGGTGCGGTGGGTGCAACTGGTTCACAAGGCCCGGCAGGTCCACAAGGTCTTATTGGCGAAACCGGCGCGATAGGTGCAACTGGTTCACAAGGCCCGGCAGGCCCCCAAGGCCCTATTGGTGAAACCGGTACAACAGGTGCAACAGGCCCTCAAGGCCCTATTGGTGAAACCGGCGCGATAGGTGCAACTGGTCCACAAGGTCCTATTGGTGAAACCGGTGCGGTAGGCGCAACAGGCCCTCAAGGCCCTATTGGCCCTATTGGTGAAACCGGCGCGATAGGTGCAACTGGCCCGGCAGGTCCTCAAGGTCCTATTGGTGAAACCGGCGCGATAGGTGCAACTGGCCCGGCAGGTCCTCAAGGTCCTATTGGTGAAACAGGTGCGATAGGTGCAACTGGCCCACAAGGTCCTCAAGGCCCTATTGGTGAAACCGGTGCGATAGGTGCAACTGGCCCTCAAGGTCCTCAAGGCCCTATTGGTGAAACCGGTGCGATAGGTGCAACTGGCCCTCAAGGTCCTATTGGTGAAACCGGTGCGGTAGGCGCAACAGGCCCTCAAGGTCCTATTGGTGAAACCGGCGCGATAGGTGCAACTGGTCTACAAGGTCCTATTGGTGAAACCGGCGCGATAGGTGCAACTGGTCCACAAGGTCCTATTGGTGAAACCGGCGCGATAGGTGCAACTGGCTCGGCAGGTCCTCAAGGCCCTATTGGTGAAACCGGTGCGGTAGGCGCAACAGGCCCTCAAGGTCCTATTGGTGAAACCGGTGCGATAGGTGCAACTGGTCCACAAGGTCCTCAAGGCCCTATTGGTGAAACCGGTGCGATAGGTGCAACTGGTCCACAAGGACCAATGGGGCCAGAGTATATGACAAGATTTGATTATGCCTCTGGCACAAGGGGGTGGCTAATTACCACAAGTCTTCCTTATGATACGTCACGCACAACAATCTACGGTCTGCGCCTGCAGTTGGGTAATATGGAAATAGACGTTAGGGCAGCTGTCGGAACTATTTGTGTATATCAATCTAATCCGCTGCGCGGCAATATATCATACCTGGGGGCACATCTGGAAAGTGTAACCGTTGGTGTTATTGACGGACATCTGGCACTTTGGGTAATGGGTGGAATAGGCGGCTACTCAGGTGTGCTTAGTGCTGAAATGTGGTACGCAAACCGCGTCCCGCCCAGAGGTTCGAAAAACGCAGTTGTAGATATAGATTGGATTGCAGAAAAGCCAGACGAAACAGTATTTACAATGCAAAAAGTGCTAGGGGTTGTTGCAGGAGTAAGCAAACTCATTGATGGCAGCTCATCAGGTGCATTACGCGGAGTTAACGCCACAGCCGAGCATCCTGCCGACGAAGAAGGCCCCGAATATAAGATGGGAGTAGATGCCGTTGCCATAGGAACCGACACAAAGGCAACAGAGCAAGGCGCTTTTGCAACGGGTTTAAGAACAGTTGCTTCAGGCAATGGCGCCACTGCCATTGGATATCAAACAGTTGCATCAGCAATTGGTACCTTTGCATCCGG
>Ga0131853_10000553_pt1 | contig 68580 bp, 65 predicted proteins | sample TergutLab28metaG_FD_92764 | JGI IMG/M metagenome (GOLD analysis project Ga0131853, IMG submission 92764) | Labiotermes labralis P1 segment gut microbial communities from Petit-Saut dam, French Guiana - Lab288 P1 (version 2) (version 2) | ecosystem: Host-associated > Arthropoda: Insects >... | reverse complement strand
CCAAGCTTCAAGGAGGTCGACTGCGCCCTCTGCCTGTCGGAACCTATTATCCCATCTTGACGACAAGATAACAAGTTTTCATTCGATGTTCTTGTGAAAAACACCGTAAATACATTATACGAGAGAGGTCTATTTTAGGCCCGGTGATTTAGTGTTTGAGCCGGGTGTAGAGTATCTATTGCCGCTAATTAACACAGACAACCCTTATGCAAAAACGCGTGAGAACAGCTTTGTATTGATTCGTAATATTGTGATTGACCTTGACGAGCCAGCGTACAGCATCATGTACAGTGAATCGTTATCGGCGCATTCAGAAGAAATAAGTTTTGGCGAAGACACTTCGCAGCAAGAGATTATATCACATATGGATGACTTAACAAGAGATAATCCTCCGGCAGAAGAGTTCATTCGGTCCGAAGAAATGGAGGACGTAATAAGCGGCTCACCTTATATTTTGGTGGTTGAGGTTAACGAACCCTTCAGATTATCTGATGAGCAGAGCACAACAGATTGGATGCGAACTGACATTTATTATACTACCATTCTCCAAGTTTTAAAAGGTGATAGAGCAGTGTATGACGTTAGTGAAGAGCTTATGGTGATATTCTTTGCAGATACCGTTCTACCGGGGGAGCAACATATTGTTGCAGTTGAAACACCAAGGGAAGGAAGTACTTTCTATAGATTCACTTCTCGAAACAGTTTATTCCACATGGATCAGCTTGACGAAATTCTAGCAATTTTGGGGTAATAGACTGACGAACCACCGCCGCATTCCAGCAACAGGAATGCGGCGGTGTTATTGTGTCGGCGAAAGGTTAAGGGGCGGGCGACCGGGGGCGGTGGCCCCTACGATAAAAAACTGTCAACCACACTAAAAAATAATTGAAAAATCCCCGCCAAAGTGATACACTAGAAACAGCAAGCACAAGGGGGTACATGCATATGGCAGAACAAGCACAGCACCAGCTATTGGCGCAACTGGCCCGTGGCATTGCGGCCCAGTTTGGGCCTCAGTGTGAGGTGGCGGTTCACGACCTCACACGGGATTTAGAGGGTACCATTTCCATCATCGAGAACGGCCATGTCACCGGACGTACCGTGGGGGACGGTGCCAGTGAGATTGTGTTAGCGGCGCTCAAAGACCCGGCGCATGTTAAAGACCAACTGGGGTATCAAATTCGTACACCGGACGGGCGGGTGCTCAAGTCATCCACTCTCTATATCAAAGACGAGGCCGGGCGAACCGTGGCGATATTGGGGATTAACTTTGATATCACGGCCATCTCCCACGCCGCCGGGATGTTGCAGGATTTTATTGCAACAGACAACAACCAGCGGCAAGACACGGGCACAGAGATGATATTCTCTAACGTGGACGATTTGTTAGACCGGCTGATTGAAAAATCTTGCGCCCATGTGGGCAAGCCCGTGGCGGTGATGACCAAGGCGGACAAGGTGCGAGCCATTCACTATTTAGAATCCAAAGGGGCATTTTTAATCAAAAAAGCAGGGGATCGGGTGTCGAAGTTTTATGACATTTCTAAGTATACGCTGTACAATTATTTAGATGCGGAAGTGACGGAATAGGGAGGAGTGATAGCATGGAATATCTAGCAAATTGCAGCATTATCATGGATATAGACTGTATTGACAGCATAACAGGTGGCTATGGCTACGACTGTGGCTATAAATACAGTAACGATGGTGGCGGTGGCAGAACAGAATTTGAGATGCTAATCACAACCAGAAACAAAGAGGAGGGAAACGATAGGAGATATAAACTGATTTTTGGAAATGTTTGGGACATGCGGTACTCTGGTGAGTTTACTAACAATGACCGCTTTTTTAAATATAGAAAAAATTCGCCTAAAGAGCTGATAGACAATGGGATATATATTGTTGAAAATTCAGAGTATATCAAGTTCGTTGAGGCACAGGATAGGTCAATGGAGCTATCTGGGTTTAAGCATTATGTTCTATATGACAAGACGGATAGTGTTTTTGATATTCTCGCATCTGAAGGGCCTCAGCTTGTGGAAATAGAATGATACGCAGGTAGTTGAGAAGGGGGTAAGCCCCTTAGAAAGGATGGGTAGCCATGGCAGAGCAGATTTTATGGAAAATGAACGACATGGGCCAAAAAGACCAACCGTGCCCGCTGATGACAGAAGCCGAGATAGCACAAGTGCGGGCGTTTCATCAGAGCTTCCCCCAGTATGCAGAAACGCCGCTGGTGTGCCTGCCGCATCTGGCTCAAAAACTTGGTGTGCGTGGCATTTTTGTGAAAGACGAGTCCAAGCGTTTTGGTCTCAACGCCTTTAAGGTGCTGGGCGGGTCTTACGCCATGGCGAAATATATCGCCGGGGTGCTGGGGCGAGAGATGAGCGAGTTGCCTTATGAGGTGTTGACCGGTAACGCTGTGCGGGATGCGTTGGGTGAGGTGACGTTCTTCACCGCCACCGACGGCAACCATGGCCGGGGGGTGGCTTGGGCGGCGAATCAGCTGGGGCAAAAAAGTGTGGTCTATATGCCCTTCGGCTCGGCACCTTATCGACTGGAGAAAATTCAGGCCGAGGGAGCCACGGCCACCATTGAGGATATGAACTATGACGATGCGGTGCGCTTGGCATATCGAGCATCGCAAAACGTGCCCAACGGTGTCGTCATCCAAGACACGGCGTGGGACGGATATGAGGAGATTCCCGGCTGGATTATGCAGGGCTACGGCACTATGGCCCTAGAGGCGGACGAGCAAATGCAGGCCGCCGGGATGGCACCGACCCATATGTTGTTACAGGCGGGGGTCGGCTCTCTCGCCGGTGCGGTGCAGGGGTATTTTGCAGAGCGGTATGGGAATGGATGCCCGAAGGCGGTGATTGTAGAGCCGCATGTAGCGGACTGCCACTATCAAAGTGCCGTGGCAGGCGGTTACCGGACTGTGGATGGCGAGATGCAGACCATCATGGCGGGCCTTGCCTGCGGTGAGCCCAACACCATAAGCTGGGAGATATTGAAACATTGGTCAGATTGCTTCGTGTCCTGCCCCGATTGGGTGGCGGCTCGGGGGATGCGGATGTCGGCGGCCCCGCTGCCGGGGGATGCACCCATTCTGTCCGGCGAGTCCGGGGCGGTTGGCTTGGGGCTGCTCTCTGCTATTATGGAACAAGATGATTTGAGCGGGTTGCGAGAGGCTTTGGGGTTAGATGCAGATTCGGTGGTACTGCTCTTTAGCACCGAGGGGAACACGGATCCGCAGAAATATCAAGACATCGTCTGGGACGGCGATACGCCCAGCAAACAATAATAGAGGGAGGTTCACATGGACTACAAACAGATTCAAACAGCGGCAGAGGGTTACTTAGCGGATATGACCAAATTGTTACGAGACCTCGTCCGAATCCCCGGCGAGAGTGCGGGGGAACAGGGCAAGATTGAACGAGCGGCGGAAGAGATGCGGCATCTTGGCTTTGACAAGGTGGAGATTGACCCCATGGGGAACCTGCTTGGCTACATGGGCACGGGAAAGGCCCTCATCGCCTTTGACGGTCACATTGATACTGTGGGTATTGGGCAGATTGAAAACTGGGACTTTGACCCATACGCAGGCATGGAAACCGATACAATCATCGGCGGTCGCGGGGTGTCAGACCAGAGCGGCGGGATTGTGTCCGCTATCTATGGGGCAAAAATCATGAAGGATTTGGGGCTGTTGTCTGATCAATACACCGTCCTCGTCACCGCCACGGTACAAGAGGAGGACTGTGACGGCCTGTGCTGGGAGTACATCATCAAAGAGCTGGGCATCCGTCCGGAATTTGTGGTGTCCACCGAACCCACTGACGGCGGTATCCACCGGGGTCAGCGGGGCCGGATGGAGATTCGGGTGGATGTCAAAGGTGTTTCCTGTCACGGTTCCGCCCCAGAACGAGGGGACAATGCCATCTATAAAATGGCGGACATTTTGCAAGACGTCCGGGCGTTAAATGAAAACGATACATCAGAGGACAATGCAATCAAGGGTCTTGTGAAAATGCTTGACAAAGCCTATAACCCGGCGTGGGAAGAGGCTCGGTTTTTAGGCCGAGGCACTGTCACGGTGAGTGAGATTTTCTACACCTCTCCCAGCCGTTGCGCCGTGGCGGATGGTTGTTCCGTATCTCTCGACCGCCGCATGACAGCAGGGGAGACGTGGGAGAGTTGTTTGGAAGAAATTCGCAATCTGCCTGCCGTGCAGCAATACGGCGATGATGTGGTGGTATCGATGTATCGATACGATACTCCGTCTTACACCGGCCTTGTCTATCCTGTCGAGTGTTTTTTCCCCACTTGGGTCATCCCGGAGGAGCATAAGGTGACAAAAGCGCTCCACAAAACCTTCACCGACCTATTTGGCACGAAGCGCATCGGCCCGCTGGACACCCGCCCTGTCCGAGACGCAAAACCCCTCATAGACAAATGGACGTTCTCCACCAACGGCGTTTCCATCATGGGCCGCAACCACATTCCCGTTATCGGCTTTGGCCCCGGTGCCGAAGCCCAAGCCCATGCGCCCAACGAAATTATCTGGAAAGATGATTTAGTAAACTGCGCCGCATTCTATGCAGCGTTGCCCACGGTGTATGTGGAAGGGTTTATGTAACACACAGGAAAAAACGTCCTATATACTCTTTCTGAAAGGAGAGATGTATATGGGACGTTTCAAGTTGATTTTGAGCGCATTTCAATAGAACGTCCCACTGGCGACACCACCGCCCTTGACCATTGGGGTTTTCGAGTACTATTACATCTGGCTAGAGAGTTTTGGCACCAGTGCGGAGTATAAGGTGCAAAACCGTCGTCACTCTGCCCTTGACCCTAGCGGGTACATAGGGGCGCAGCCCCTATGTTTTTTTGCTTCTTTGCGAAACGGCAAAGAAGGCCCGTCCGGCAGGACATGACCAGTTGGCGGCTTGCGCCGAGATAAAATCGGCGGAACGCCGAGCTACACCCCAACAAAAAAAGCGGAACAAGCACTCGCTTGTCCCGCTTTTACTTCTAAAACCCCTATTCTACCTCTACGCCAACCCCCGAATCCGCTTCACCTTCACTAACCGCTCCAAGGCCACCATATAGGCCCCCATGCGGAAGGTTGTATTATGCTGCTTACGAGCCTCATCCACCTCATGGAAGCTTTGCAACATAATCTTATTCAGCGATTCGTTGGTCTTTTCCTCATCCCACCTCAAGTGTTGCAAATTCTGCACCCACTCAAAATAGGACACCACCACGCCACCGGCGTTGGCGAGAATGTCCGGGATGACGGTGACGCCGCGCTCTGTCAGAATCTTGTCCGCCTCTACGGTGGTGGGGCCGTTGGCGCCCTCTACGACCAGCTTGGCCTTTACGTCTTTGGCGTTTGCTTCGGTAATCTGGTTTTGCAGGGCGCAGGGTGCTAAGACATCGCACTCACAAGTGAGAAGTTCGGCGTTTGTAATACTTGAAGCACCGGGCTCGGTATAACCCGCTAACGCATGGGTCGGGCTAGTTGCCAAGTGTGCCAATATGCTGGGGATATCCAATCCAGCCGGGTTATATAGTCCGCCGGTCACGTCGTTGACGGCCACGATTTTATGGCCGCTTTCATGCAAAAGCTGGGCGGCGATGCTGCCCACATTGCCCATACCTTGGATGGCAATGCGAATATCCGCACCATTGTTTAGGTTCATGCGCTGAATCGCCTCGTTTGTAGCAATCATGACACCCCTGCCTGTTGCCTCCCGCCGGCCCAAGGCGCCGCCAATCTCTATGGGTTTTCCGGTGACTACGCCGGGAGCAGAATAGCCCTTCAGGGTGCTATAGGTATCCATAATCCAGCCCATGACTTGGGCGTTGGTGTTCACATCCGGTGCCGGAATGTCTTGTTCCGGCCCGATGATAGGCGAAATCATCTTTGTATAGCCTCGGGTCAACCGCTCAATCTCGGCTTGGCTGAGTTCACTGGGGTCCACTTTGACAGCACCTTTCCCGCCGCCGTAAGGGATGTTGACCACGGCGCATTTTAGGGTCATCCAAGCGGAGAGAGCTTTCACCTCGTCCATATCCACCTCGTGGTGGAAGCGGATGCCGCCCTTGAAGGGACCGCGAATGCTGGAGTGCTGGACACGATAGCCCTCAAACACCCGCACGGAACCATCGTCCATTTGGACAGGGACGGAAACCTTCAATTCCCGCTCTGGGGCGCGGAAGGTACAGTATTCTTTCTCCTCAATGTTTAGCATACCCGCTGCGGTGTCGAGGACTGCAATCATGTCGTCATAGGGATTGTATGTTGTTGCCATAACTTGCTCCTTTCATGCGATAGCGTAGGTTTTTATTATGATTTGACTATTCTTCTTCTGCCTGTCGTCTCTTCAGCTTTCCCACCATAGAAGCCCCAACAAAACAAATTGTTCCATAACGGCGTATGCGCCGAAATAGTTAGAATAAGCTAATTCCTGAGCCCCTGCATGGGTGCCGGAATCCGTCCCCCTCGGCGGATAAACACGGTGCTGGCGGCATCGTGTACCGGCATGACAGGGGCGGTGCCTAAGAGGCCACCGAACTCGACCAAATCCCCTACCTGTGTGCCTGGTGCGGGGATGATGCGCACGGCGGTGGTTTTGTGGTTAATCATACCGATGGCCGCCTCGTCGGCGATGATGGCGGAGATGGTTTCGGCAGTAGTCTCACCGGGGACGGCGATCATGTCCAGGCCCACAGAGCAGACGCAGGTCATAGCCTCTAGCTTATCAATGGTCAAAATCCCGGACTGGGCGGCGGCGATCATGCCCTCGTCCTCACTGACGGGGATAAACGCCCCGGATAGGCCGCCCACATGACCGGAGGCCATCACGCCGCCTTTTTTCACGGCATCATTGAGCAGGGCTAATGCGGCAGTTGTGCCGTGGGTGCCGCAAATCTCCAAACCCATCTCTTCTAAAATCCGGGCCACGCTGTCGCCCACAGCGGGAGTGGGGGCTAGGGACAAGTCCACTACGCCGAAAGGAACACCCAAACGGCGTGACGCCTCCATTGCCACCAATTGGCCCATGCGGGTAATGCGGAAAGCGGTTTTCTTCACCGTCTCCGCCACTTGGTCAAAGGGTGCGTTAGCACCAAGAGACTTTAAAGCGGCGTGGACGACGCCGGGGCCAGAGACACCGACGTTGATGACGTGCTCGGCCTCGCCTTCGCCGTGGAACGCGCCAGCCATAAAGGGGTTGTCCTCTACGGCGTTACAGAATACAACCAGCTTAGAACAGGCGGCTCCGCCGGTGGAAGCGGTGCGGTCTGCGGCCTCTTTGATACAGTCACCCATAAGGCGTACGGCATCCATGTTAATCCCCGCCTTGGTGGTGCCCACGTTGACGCTGGCACAGACCCGCTCGGTCTTGGTTAAGGCTCTTGGGATGGCGGCGATGAGCTTCCGGTCACTGTCGGTAAAGCCCTTGTGTACCAAGGCTGAGAACCCGCCGATGAAGTTGACACCCACTTCTTTTGCCGCCCGGTCTAGGGCATGAGCCAGGGGCACATAGTCTTCCGCCTGCACAGCCGCGGCTACTAAAGAAATGGGGGTAACAGAGATGCGCTTGTTGACAATGGGAATACCAAACTCTGCCTCAATAGCCTCCCCAACGGGGACGAGGTGGCGGGCGGAGGTGACGATTTTGTTGTAGATATTTTCACAGCAAATATCCATATCCGGGTGGGCGCAATCTAAGAGGTTGATGCCCATGGTGATGGTGCGGATATCTAAGTGCTGTTGGTCGATCATCTCAATGGTCTGGAGGATTTCTTGTGGATGAATCATGGAAAACTCCTCCTATATCCGGTGCATGGCGTTGAAAATGTCTTCCCGCTGGATGCGGATGTCCAGACCCTGCCCCTCGCCCATCTCTTGTAGCTGGTCTGCAAGCCGGGCAAAAGAGAGGGAACAGGCAGACAAGTCTGCTAACATGATCATGACAAAATATTCTTGCAAAACGGTCTGGCTGATGTCGAGGACGTTGACCTGTTTTTCGCTCAAGGCATTACAAACCGAGGCGATGATGCCGACTTGGTCTTTTCCGATTACAGTGACGATTGCTTTCATAATAGGGTAGGCTCCTTTTGAAATTTGATTTACATAATATAATTACTGGAAACTAAACCGACAAATCCAGTTCGTCTAACGTCAAGCGGAAACCGGGGAGGAAGTGTTCCATAAAATACTGAGTTTCTGGCAGTGGATTGTTTTCTAAGCTTTGCAAAATTTCCCGCTCGGCGGCTCGAAACTCGTTGTTGCCCGCCCGGAGTTCTTCGAGACACTTGATATAAGCCGAAAGTCGGTCGGCGGATTTGATAAGTTGGTGGACATCCGGGTCAACAACGGTAAGTAGCGGCTCATAGGATTGTTGCAGCGTTTGTGGCAGCAGGGTCAACAGTTTTGCCATCGCCACATCTTCTACTTGCCGGTAGGCAGTTAGTATGTCCGGGTTTAGATATTTGATGGGAGAAGGGAGATCCCCGGTAAAAATCTCGGACGCATCGTGGTACAAGGCGGCAGTTGCCACCAGATTGGGGTCAATGTCCCCATCGAACACGTCTTGACGAATAACAGCCAAAGCGTGGGCGATGACAGACACCATGTGGCTGTGTTCTTGAATATTTTCCGGTTGACTGTTTCGCATGAGTCCCCAACGACCGATATAGCGCATCCGGGAAATGAGGGCGAAAAAGCTGTTTTTCATAGGTGGGGTCACAACCTTTGCGGGGGATTTATAGGACAGGGAAGAGGGTTGCCGTGGCCTCTTTCAGTGCGGCAATCAAACAGTCTAGTTCGGCGACTGTGGTGTTCTTAGAAAAACTGACCCGGAGGGTGCCGTCGATGACATCGTTCGGCAGACCCATAGCGGCCAGTACGTGGCTTCGTCCGCCCCGCTTACAGGCAGAGGCGTGAGAGACGGCAATCCCTTGACTGTCGAGGAAGTTCATGACCACCTCGCTCTTGTAACCGGACAAGGACAGGCTGACGATATGGGGCGCGCCTTGAGGTAGGAATCGGACTGTGGGCACTGCCTTTGGCAAATACTCTCGCAGATGGCGTTGCAGAGTGTCCAGATGGCCTGTGGTCTCGTCCAACCGGGCCATAGCCAGTTCTACCGCCTTGGCAAACCCGGCGATGTTGTGGAGTGGTTCCGTGCCGGAACGCAAGCCGCCCTCTTGCCCGCCGCCTCGGAACAGGGGCGGCAGAGTCAGGCTGTCTGCTACCCACAATGCTCCCACGCCTTTCGGGCCGTGGAGTTTGTGGGCGGAGAGTGAGAGTAGGTCAACGCCTAACTCGTCAGCACGACAAGGAACCTTACCGAACCCTTGCACCGCATCTGTGTGAAACAGGGCCGATGAGTTCGCATGGGTCAACGCCGCCATTTTTTGTACCGGCAGTACCGCCCCGGTCTCGTTGTTGACCAGCATTACCGACACCAAGGCTGTGTCCGGGCGCAGAGCCGCATCCAAACACTCTAAAGAAACCTGCCCGAATCTGTCCGGCGTGAGCAGGGTGACTTCATATCCGGCTTCACCAAGGGCTTTGAGGGGGGCAAGTACGGCATCATGCTCAATGGCGGTCGCCACAATGTGCCGCCCCCGGTGGCGCATGAGATGGAGTGCGCCGTTCAACGCCCAGTGATTGCTCTCCGTCCCGCCGGAGGTGAAGGTAAGGGTTCCGGTTTTGCCAAGGGCATTCAGTATAATAGCCCGGTATTCCGCAAGCCGCCGATTTGCCTCACGCCCTAAGGCATGGAGCGAAGAGGGGTTGCCGGGAAGAGTCGCTAAAACCTCCGCCACGACAGCCGTGACCGCCGGGTCAGGCAATGTCGTGGCGGCGTTATCAAGATAGATCATCAAGAGAGTAGGCGTTTGCTATACAATCAAGGCGGAGATAGAATTTTTAAACGCCAAAGCCGCCTCTTCCGAACCGTGGACTTCAACTGTGACGGGCTTTGATAGGTCAAGGCTGAATAGGCCCATGATGCTTTTAGCATCCACTAAGTAACGGCCAGAGCGCACGTCAATGTCGCAACTGGCAAGGCCAGCGGCTGTAACGAAGGTTTTTACGTCCTCAATAGAGCTTAGATTGATTTCAAATGTCATGGTAATACTTCCTTTCTGATTTGGGCTTGTATTGCAATTCAAGCCTGTTTCCGTTATTATAATTCATTGAGCGGAAAAATACAAGCGATCAGCTCGTTTTTCTAGCAGGTCAACTATAATCAGGGGGGGCGGGGACATTGATTGTAAGTTTCACCACACTGGGCTGTAAAACCAACCAATTTGAAACCGGGGCCCTGCAAGCTTTGTTGGTAGACAGAGGGCATCAGATTGCCGCACCCGGTGAGATAGCGGACGCCGTGGTGGTCAACACCTGCGCCGTCACGGCAGAGTCTAGCCGGAAAAGCCGCCAAGCCGTACGGCGGGGGAGGGCGGAACACCCCGGTGCCATTATTGCCGTCTGCGGCTGCTTGTCTCAACTCAGCCCGGCAGAAATTGAGGCGTTAGAAGCTGACCTAATCTACGGCACCGCCGACCGAGAGGCGTTTGTCACAGACTTAGAACAAGCCGTAGCCGGTGCATCGAGCCGCACAGTCATAGATGAGGCAAATACCCGCAATACCTTTGAAATCCTCCCCCCCGGCGGGATGGATGGGCGTGTGCGGGCACTGCTGAAAGTCCAGGACGGCTGTGATAATTACTGTACCTATTGTATTATCCCCTATGCCCGTGGCCCTGTGCGCTCGATCCCGCTGGAAACAGCGGTAGAGCAGGCCAAAGAATTGGCCCAAGCGGGATATCGGGAACTGGTTATCACCGGGATAGAAATTTCTTCTTACGGCAAGGATCACCCGGATGGGCCGGATGTGGTGGATTTGATTGCGGCTGTTTGCCAAGCGGCACCGGGGCTTCGCATTCGCTTGGGCTCACTGGAGCCGCGGACGGTGACGACGGCGTTTTGTGAGCGGTTGGCGGAGTTTCCGAACCTTTGCCCCCATTTTCATCTATCCCTCCAATCCGGCAGTGATGAAACCTTAACGCAGATGGGCCGCAAATATACTACGGTACAGTATACAGAAGCACTAACCCATCTGCGCAAGACCTTCCCCAACTGTGCCGTTACCACGGACTTAATCGTAGGCTTCCCCGGCGAGAGCGAGGCGGATTTTTTAGAGAGTATCACATTTTTACGCACCGCCGCCTTCGCCGCCGTACATGTATTCCCTTACTCCGCCAGAGAGGGGACAGCCGCCGCCAAAATGCCAAATCAAATCCCCAAACCTGAACGCCGCCGCCGAGCAAAGGCAGCGGGCGAGGTGGTCAGAGGGCTAGAACAAACATGGCACACCGCCCAAGTGGGCCAGGTGATGGATGTCCTATTTGAAAGCGAAGCGGCAGGACAATGCCGCGGACACACGCCCAATTATTGCACTGTGTTGGTACGCAGCACGGGACTAGAAAACCAAATACGCCCAGTGCGGATAATAGATGTGTCAGAAGAGGGACTGATTGGAGAACTGATGCTATAAAGGCCACCATAGGGGTAGACCTTGCATCTACCCAGTTCTTGACCCTACGCTAGAAGCCCATGAGCACATTTCAATAGAACGTCATTTCGGCACTACCACCGCCCTTGACCATTGGGGCTTCGAGTACTATTACATCTGGCCTGAGGATTTTGGCACCAGTACGGAGTATAAGGTGCGAAACCGTCGTCACTCTGCCCTTGCCCTTAGCGGGTACATAGGGGCGCAGCCCCTGTGTTGACTTTTTGCTTCTTTTTGTTCAACGACAAAAAGAAGGCCCGTTCGGCAGGACATACACGTTGGTGGTGCACGTCAAGCCAAAAGCGGCGACAACGCCGAAAGGAAAGGGCCAAGGGCCGGGCAATTGACACCCCCCCCACTAAATCACTCCAAAATGCTGCAACGCAGTTGCAATCCCATCTTCCTCCAGACGATCAGTCACATAATCAGCGGCGGCTTTTACTTCCTCGGTGGCGTCCCCCATGGCGACACCCAACCCAACATGGGACAACATCCCAATGTCATTGCGGGCATCCCCGAAGGCCATGGTCTCAGCGAGAGAGATATCATAATAAGCAAGCATTGCATCAATGCCCTTATCCTTGCCGCCGCCGAAGGGGATCACATCAGTAAACATGGGTGACCACCGCACACTAAGCGAGCCGGGCATGTGCTGCATGAATTCAGCCTCTGTCCGTTCATCGCAGTAGGCGAGCAGTGCGAAAATATTCTGCTCTAAGCAAATGGCGGGGTCACGGACGGGCAACATGGGATCACCCAAGTATGCCATGCCTCGCTCGGCGTACTCGTCCACCAGATTGAAATACATCTCATCCTCTGTAAAAAAGACAATAGAGCTGGGGTGCTGTCTCAAATGTGCCACCAACGCCTGTTTGTCTGCCTGTGGGATGGTTTTACGATAAATGACCTCGTTGTCGTTATATCCGAACTGACCGTTTAGGGCGAGATGCCCATCAAAAGGAATCGTCTTAACCGTCGGGTTAAACAGTTGCGGATGACGGCCTGTGGCCAGAAAAATCTTAATCCCTTGCGCTTGCACGGCCTGTAGTGCCGCAAGCGCACTTTCCGGCACCCGATGAGTGCCGTGGGTAGACAGAGTGCCGTCCATATCGAAAAAAATTGCTTTTGGAATCATAGGGAACCTCCCATTTCATCTTGTTCACGACGGAGTTGCAGAACAAGGCTGCTCTCATCTAAAGCCACATCGTTATAGGTAATCAGCGCACCCTTTGCCACATCTCGAATCACCCTCGTGTTCCGGTCTACCAGTCCCATGGGCAGCACCCGCTTTTCTCTGGCCTCTACAGCAGAAAGGAACGTGCCGCGAATGGTATACCCGCCGATACCGTCTAAGGCGTCTCCGGCCTTGAGGTCGACTTTCGCCACAGTACCGGTTTCTGCCACTATGCCCGCCCGTGGTACGATGGTGGGTTCGCCATCAATACAGGCCCGTGCCACAGATAGGGGTGTCTCTAAACTGCATAAGTGATATGGGCGGTACAGGCAGAAGTTCGGCCCATCACCCATATTTAAGTAAGTCAGTTCATGGACAATATCCGACTGGTCGGCATGAAAAATCACAAATACACCGGGGGCGATGCCGTCCACGTACTCCACCACGCCGTAGCTGTTCAAAATTCCGCCCCGGCCCTCGCTTTTGAGACTGAGCACGTCAGGCAAGTCTTTCACACTGCATTTCGGCCCGTGACCGCCAATGACATCGGGCAAAAATCCGGTGGCGTTGGCCATGGCGGTCATCTCGACCATGGTTTTCGTCCCGTCTTTGAACGAGCAGAGCATTCTGGCACTCAGGCCCCGCTGGGCCGCCTCTTCCGCTACAGTGTCGGGGGTGCAGTCGTAGTCGATTTTGTTATTTTTTCCCTTACCCATAGCCCGGACTTCAAAGCCCAGGGCACAAGCGAAGTCATACAGCTCCATTACCGCCCCCGGCTCGTCCCCTGCTGACCCAGTATAGACCACACCAGCTTCCGTGGCTTTTTTGTAGAGTAGATTGCCGATGCACACGTCAGTCTCCACGTTGAGCATGACGATGTGTTTTTTGTTGTCAATGGCATCCATGGCCACCCGCGCCCCCACATCCGGGATGCCGGTGGCCTCTACGACACAGTGGACAGTGGCGCATTGGGTGGCAAGGGCGGTGTTGGTAGAGGCTACGAATTTACCTTCGGCCAGCAGTCGGTTCCCCTCTGCCACGGTTTCGGCATACCCGAAGTCTTGGCCCTCGGTAAGCCCCGCATTTGTATAGGCTAACCGGGCGCGGGTAAGCTCCGCATCCACCAAAACGGCGGGACGCATCCCCTGCATAGCTGTTATTTGGGCCGCTAAGCCCCGGCCCATCTGGCCCGCACCTACGATGCTTGTGATAATCGGTGTGCCCGATTGTTCCAGTTGTGTTAGTTTATGGTTCATTCCAATCATGGAGCGTCTCCTTGTCCGATTTCGATTTTGTCTGGAACTATAATCGACTATATCATAAAGGATAGGGCGGGAAAAGTCAAACAGGGGAGAGAAGTGGAGTGGTTTTATCAACCGTCAACATGCAATGCGCCACCCCTCTTTGCAAAGCGAAGGAATCATGGTATAATGACACATACCAATCATTACTTCCATAAAAGGAGCCGCCTATGTTGTTTCGGAAAAATATGGAACCCTGCTGTGCCTATTGCAAGCACGGCACACAAATCAACCTAGACCGGGTGGGTTGTATTAAACGGGGAGTAGTGCCCATGTACGGTGCGTGCCGACGATTCTCCTACGACCCGCTCAAACGCGAACCAGAGCGACCACGAAAGCTAATGGCCCCTGCACAAGAAGGGGAAGTGTTTAAGCTGTAATCAAGAAAGCTGACTTGGGAGACGGCTCCAGAGTCAGCTTTTTGCAACAGACAAAACCAAGACCCGGGCCGCCGAGGGCGACGGCCCCTACAAAGGACACGGAAAAGTCTCTTGACCCGGACTATCCCTTTAAAACGGTTTCTACCTTTGTCCTTGACCTTAGCGGGTACATAGAGGCACGTCTCCTACAAGACAGAATGAACAATCAAACCGCCCGGCAGGGCAAAATCCTTTGGAGCCACCGCCCCAATCCTCGGTGACTATGCCGAGGGTTACCGACATAACACCACGCCGACCCCTAAAATCATATTATGGCTAAAAAAACACCTCCGCCTCAAATTTGAGGCGTTTTTTATTACAAAAAAGAAAACCACAATAGATGGTAGTCGGGTAAAATAACCGCTACCATCTATTGTGGTTTTCTGACTTTGGGAAATAGAGAACAAAGAATTTCCCTGCCGGAATTTTCAGGTTTTCAAAAAAAATTAGCGAAAAATTTAAAAATAGGCTTGCTTTTTGGTTTCCATAATACTATAATGAATGAAACCGAAGTGGGGAAGAGTGGGGGAAAGTGTATCACTCGACCACAGGAAGGAGTGAGGTGGGGAACATGACCGGTGAATATTCACATTCCATAGATGCCAAAGGGCGACTGTTTATCCCCGCAAAACTCCGGGAAGATTTGGGGACTGTATTTTATGTAACCATCTCCATGGACGAGTGCTTGGCGGCCTACTCCGGAGAGCGGTGGGAGCAGATTATGGAAAAGTACAACGCCATGCCCCTGTCCAAGCAACGGAAAATGCGTCCACTGTTTGCCAAGGCGGCCAAGTGTGAGCTGGATAGCCAAGGGCGGATACTATTGCCGCAAAACCTGCGGGACTATGCGGAACTGCAAAAAGAAGTGGCCATTATCGGGGCAGGGCGACACGCCGAGATTTGGGATGCCGCTAAGTGGGCCGAGATTGATGCCGTAGAGACCACGCCGGAGAACATTGCGGCGGTGATGGAGGAGCTAGACTTCTAATGTGCGAGAAACATATCCCGGTACTCCTTGACGAATGCTTAGAGGGGTTAGGCATCCGGCCGGATGGCATTTACGTAGACGGCACCTTGGGCCGGGCGGGACATGCCTATGAGATTGCAAGCCGCTTGACCACGGGAAAGTTGATCGGAATCGACCGAGACCAGACTGCCATTGAGGCGGCGAAAAAGCGACTGGGGCAGTTTGGAGAACGAGTCAGTTTAGTCCATGGGAACTTTCGGGACATAGAAGCTATTCTTGCAGGGTTAGGCACCCCGCAAGTAGACGGGATGCTGTTTGACTTAGGGGTATCCTCGCCGCAACTGGATAATGCCCAGCGGGGCTTTTCCTATATGGCGGATGCGCCGCTGGATATGCGGATGGATCAGACTGCGGCCCTGACGGCCGATGAAGTGGTCAACACTTGGGCAGAGGGGCGGTTGCGACAAATCCTCTACGACTACGGAGAAGAACGGTATGCGCCCCGGATTGCAAAGGCCATTTGTACACAGCGAGAGACGGGAGCGATTCAAACTACAGGCCAGTTGGTGGATATTATCCGCTCGGCCATGCCAGTCAGTGCTCTGCGAGAGAAACAGCATCCGGCCAAGCGGACGTTTCAGGCCATCCGTATCGCTGTCAATGACGAGCTGGGTGCGGTGGAAGACATGTTAGAGGCGGCGACGGCTTGCCTGGCCCCCGGTGGACGGCTGGCAGTCATTAGCTTCCATTCTTTAGAGGACAGACTGGTGAAAAACGCCATCAGCCGCCGAGAAAAGGGCTGTACCTGTCCGAGAGATTTTCCGGTCTGTGTCTGCGGTTTTGTCCCGACGCTGAAAAATATGAGCCGGAAGGCCATCTTGCCTACGGCGGAAGAAATTGAGCAAAACCCCCGTGCCCGGAGTGCCAAGCTCCGTGTGGCGGAGAGAATATAGAATATATAACAAGAAGGGAGCGTGAGCCGAGTGGCCAGAAACCAGCCTGTGAACATGGGAACCAGCGCATATGACCTAGACCGCTGGGCTGCGTTGCCGGAGATTCCGGAGAGTTATCCGGAGCGAGCACCCCAGAGAGAGAGAGGGCAACCCGGAGAGGCCGCCCGAACCAAAACCCGTACCCGCACCAAGGCCAAACGGCGGGCGAAGCAGGGCGTTTCCAAATTTGCAGTCTTGGGCTGTTTGACGGTGGGAATCCTGATGCTGTTTGTAGTGTCCTTTCACATGCAACTGACCATGCTGTCGGCAGAGATGGTGCAACTGGAACGGCAGATGGCTGGTCTGCGGGACGACGCGGTGTATTTGACCGCTGTCCACGAACATGCCTTTCATCCTGCTGAGATTGAGCGGTTTGCCAGAGACGAGTTGGGCATGGTGGATGCGACCCCCAGCCAAATGGTCAATATCGGCAGTGCCGTTACCGGCGACGTGGCAGAGGTGTTGTGGGCGGAGGAAACCGTTAGTATGGGTTTTTTCCAGCGCATGTCGGGCACGTTTGAAAGCCTGTGGGAATATTTGGCTTTCTGGTGATAATAAGATAGATAGAGGATGGAAACAACCATCCGTATAAGCGGAAATAACTGGGCGTTAGGAGATGTGGGATATGTCGAAATCAAGACGCAGAGATGCAAGGCCGACCAAGCAAATACTCAGCCGCACGCTGGTGCTCATGGTGGTGTGTGGCGTTCTTGCGTTTGTAGCGCTGGGTGCGCAGTTGTTTCGGATTCAGATACTAGACCACGATGAATTGGAACGGCGGGCCATCGCACAACAGGTGCGAGAGATCACAGTTGCCGCCAGCCGGGGCACAATTTTTGATGCGTCCGGTACTGTTTTGGCGCAAAGCGCCAGTGTGGAGAATGTGTTTATCAGCCCAGCGGATATTTACTATCACCAAGAAGATCAGCAGTTGATTGCCCGGGGATTATCGAGAATTTTGGAAGTGGACGAAGAGATGGTTTTAGAGCGGATGCAAAACATCGCATCCCAATTCCAAACCATCCGCAACCACATTGATCGGGATATGGCAGATGAAGTTCGGGCATTTATCGTTGAGCATGATCTCAAAAGTGTGCATCTGCAACCTGCCTCTCAACGGTATTTTCCGCGTGAGCGCACAGCCGCTCATGTTCTTGGGTTTGTGGGTGCTGAAGGTACAGGCATGGGCTATGGGGTAGAGGGTAGTTATGATAACTACCTGACCGGTATCAACGGCCGGGTTGTACGCCTGAAGACCTCCACCGGGGTTGACATGCTCCGGGCGGGGTATGAAGATTATTTTAGTGCCCAGCCGGGGGATGATTTGCACCTGACCATTGATGTGAACATCCAGCAGATTATGGAGCGGCACATCGCTCAAGCGGTACAAGATTTTGACCTGAGAAACGGCGGATTTGCTGTGGCCATGCAACCCCACACCGGGGCGATTTTGGGGATGGTAAGTTTAGGGGACTTCAACCCCAACAGCCACGGGCGGTTAAGTGAAGAGCGGATGGAAGCCCTCAGACAACGCTTCCCAGACAACGATGAGGCATTCTGGGCCGCTGTGTCGGAGGAATTAGAAAACAGTTGGATGAATAAGGTCACGGGCTATACCTATGAGCCGGGTTCGACCTTTAAGTTGGTCACGTTTGCCATCGCCCTAGAAGAGGGGATTATCACGATGGACAGTGAGCGCACGTTTTATTGCAGAGGATACATGGATGTCCGGGGCCGGACAGAGCCTTTAAACTGCTGGCGGCGGACAGGGCATGGGGCCTTGAATATGCGGGGCGTGATGCAACAGTCTTGTAATATCGGCACCGTGACACTGGCCATGGAAGTAGGGCCGGACGTGTTTTTCGAGTATCTGCGGGCCTTTGGTATGATGGAGACCACAGGAATTGATTTGAACGGCGAAGGGTTGGGTATGGTATGGAGTGAGGACACTTGGAACTTCTATATCGACAACAACAACTTCTCATCGTTAGCGGCGGCCTCCTTCGGGCAGACGTTTACCATGACGCCCCTACGGATGGCTACGGCCACCAGTGCGTTGGTCAACGGCGGATATATTGTAGAGCCTTTCGTGGTGGAACAGGTAGTGGCGGAGGATGGCACCATAGTCCGGGCGAACGAGACAAGGGTACGCCGGCAGGTGATTAGCAGAGAGACCAGTCTGGCTGTCTTAGATTTAATGGAGGCATCCGTAGGGGACCCGGTGATGGGTACAGGGCGCAACGCCTATGTCCAAGGGTTTCGGATCGGCGGCAAAACAGGAACCACCATTGATACAGTGCGAGAGGTGCAATACGGTGTGACAGAGTACATTTTGTCTTTCGTGGGCGCCGCCCCCATTGACGATCCTGAAATTGTACTCTTAGTGTCCCTGCAAGACCCGGGGCCGAACAGCAGCACCCATCCTTCCGGCGGCCAGATGGCAGCACCCGTGGTGGGGCAGATGTTAGCGGAAATATTGCCTTATTTGGGCGTCGAGCCCCGCTTGGGTACAGAGGTGCAGAGAGTGAATGTGCAAGTGCCCTATATCCGCCGCAGGACAGTGGAAGAGGCGCGGGCAGAGCTGGAAGCCGAGGGGCTTGCCGTCCGCATCAAAGGGGAAGGGGAGCGTGTGGTAGACCAGGTGCCCGCAGGGGGTGCCGTCGTGGTTGCCGGGACGGAAGTGATTTTATACCTAGACAACAGCCGCCAAGAAGAGATGGTGACTGTGCCGGATATCACCGGAATGAACTATCCGGAAGCCAGAGCGGCTTTAGAGGCAAACGGTCTTCATGTCAGACGCAGTGGCACCGTGGCAGAGCATGATGCGGTGCGGGTTTACTCCCAGTCCAGACCAGCGGCAGACGTGGTGCGGCGGGGTACGGTGATTCAGATTACGATGATTGACACGACGAGAGACGGATTTTTCTAAAGATATCGAAACAGACAAGGGAGCAATTCGGATGAAATTGTGGAAACTACTCATTGATATCACACCCATAGCGTGTACGGCGGATTTGGAGACTTCAATCTCCGACATCCGCTACGACTCCCGTGGTGTGGGAGCCGGGGACTTATTCGTCGCCATTCGAGGATTGGAGACGGACGGACACCGGTATATCCAAACAGCCGTGGAGCAAGGTGCTGTAGCTGTGGTATGTGAAGAACCGCCTGTAATAGAGATACCTTATATCTTAGTCACAGACAGTCGAAGTGCCCTGAGTTACATCTCCGCCCGGTATTTTGGGCAGCCCGCCAAGTGCATGACCATGCTGGGGATTACGGGTACCAATGGGAAAACCACCAGCACCCTATTGCTCAAAAGTGTTCTGGAACAGTGTTTTGGGGCCAAAGTGGGGCTGATTGGCACCAACGAAAACCTGATTGGCGATGAAGTCGTCCCCACAGAGCGCACTACGCCAGAGAGTTATGTGCTACAGCAACTCCTCCGCCGCATGGTGGATGCAGGCTGTGAGTACGTGGTCATGGAGGTGTCCAGCCACGCATTGGCATTAGGCCGTGTGGCGGGGATTCAATACGCCGTGGGTGTATTTACAAATCTTAGCCAAGACCATTTGGATTTTCACCACACCATGGAAGAATACGCCAAAGCCAAAGCGGCCCTGTTTGTGCAGAGTGACGTGGGCATCATTAACATTGACGACAGCTATGCCCCTGTTATGCTAGATGCCGCCCACAACGCCGGGTGTGCGGTCAAAAGCTTTTCCGTAGATAAAAACGAGGCGGACATGATGGCGAAAAACATCCGCCTAGAGGTCAGCAGTGTCAAGTTTTCCGTTTTGGTTCCCGGTGAGATTTGCCGGATGGAGCTGTTTATCCCCGGCGAGTTTTCCATCTATAACGCCCTTGGCGTAGTGGGGACAGCGCTGACACTGGGTGCGCCCTTAGAACGTATCGCCGAGGCCCTGTCCAAGGCGGAGGGGATCAAAGGCCGGGTTGAGCCGGTGCCAACGGATGGGGACTATACGATTTTAATCGACTACGCCCACACGCCGGATGCCTTGGAAAACGTGTTGTCGGCGGTGCGAGAATTTGCCACAGGTCGGGTTGTGACGCTATTTGGTTGCGGCGGAGACAGAGACAAGGGCAAACGACCCTTAATGGGCGAGGTAGCGGTCCGGTTGTCTGATTTTGTGATTGTGACATCAGACAACCCCCGCACAGAAGTGCCGGGAGAGATTATAGCAGACATTTTAGCAGGGATGGAAGAAGCCCCGACCCCCTACGTGACCATAGAAGACCGCCGGGCGGCCATTGCGTATGCCATAGACCGCCATCAACCGGGGGATGTGATACTCCTCGCTGGGAAGGGCCACGAGACTTATCAAGAAATACATGGTGAGAAGCACCACATGGACGAGAGAGAAATCGTGGCAGAACATCTTGCGCGACGGAAAGAGGGGACAGCACAATGATAATGGGAACCATACTCCCCGCCGCCTTGGTCAGCTTTGGGGTGACGGCCTTTGTGGGACTGTTTTTGATCCCCAAGCTACGGAAAATGAAAGCGGGCCAAAGCATTCGAGAGGACGGCCCCGTCTGGCACATGTCCAAACAAGGCACACCCACCATGGGTGGCATCATGTTTATTATTGGTATAGCGGTTGCGATTTTAACCATCGGTTTTCCCGCCATTGTAGACGGACGCCTTGGGCATGTAATTGTGTTTGGGTTTGCCTTCGTCTATGCCGTCATCGGGTTTTTAGACGATTATGAAAAGGTGAAGAAAAAGCAAAATCTAGGTCTCACAACGTCTCAGAAGCTGTTACTTCAGCTGGTGGTGGCCATTGTACTGGTGCTGATTTTGCGTTTGCAGGGCTTTTTGTCGCCGGACTTATACGTTCCCTTTGTAGGGATTACCTTGTTCTTAAATGAAGTGGTCTACTTCATTTTCGCCGCATTTGTCATTGTGGGCACGGTAAACGCAGTGAACATCACCGATGGTGTGGATGGACTGGTCAGCGGCGTGACACTGCCTGTGGCAATCTGTTATGGCGCATTGGCGGTACACTGGGGCGTGGCGTATGCAGAGCTGGGGCTGTTTGCCGGGGCGTTGATCGGCGGCTTGTTGGCCTTTTTGATTTACAATTTTAACCCAGCCAAGGTGTTCATGGGTGATACAGGTTCATTATTTCTGGGCGGTGCAGTCTGCGGACTGGCCTTTGCCATGAATGTGCCGCTTGTCCTGATTCCCTTGGGCGTGGTCTATATTGCAGAGGTCATGTCAGATGTGATTCAAATGGTCTATTACAAAGCCACCGGGGGCAAGCGATTTTTCAAGATGGCCCCCCTGCACCACCACTTTGAAATGGGTGGCTGGTCTGGAAAGAAGTGGAAGGAAAAGAAAGTATTCTTTGTGTTTTCCCTCGTTAGTGCGATTTTTGCAGTGATTGCGTTTTTATCTGTGTCTATGCGCTAGATCGTGTGGACATGAGATAACATGTCCACACGATCTACATTGCATAGTAACGACTTTTATAGAAAATTTTTAAGGAGGCGGACAGTATGACAAGCAATGCAAGACAGATGCAGGCAGAGACCTTTGCACCGTCTGCTCGTGCCCAAGCGCAAGCTACTCCTGCCCCCCGTCACCGTCCTCGGCAAGCGGCACAGACCGCCCGGCGGCGGGCACCTATGGATTTACCCTTTTTCTTGCTGGTGTTGCTGTTACTCGGTATCGGTGTTATTATGATGTTCTCAGCCAGCTTTGCCAGCGCTTTTTACACCGGCGGAAACCCTACGTTTTTGTTCGTCCGTCAGAGTGGCTTTGCCATTGGCGGCGTGGCGGTGATGTTGCTTGCCAGTTTTGTTCCATCAAATGTCTATCGGCGGTTTGCCCTGCCGGGGATGCTGTTTTCCATTGGATTGCTCATGCTGGTGCTCTTAATCGGCGTAGAGGGCGGTGGTGCCCGGCGGTGGTTGAGCTTGGGCTTTACCACCTTCCAGCCGTCAGAGTTTGCAAAGCCTGCGGTTGTATTATTATTTGCCCATATGATTTGTATTTACAAAGAGAACATGCGCACCTTCCGCTATGGGGTGTTGCCATTTGCTTTGGTGCTTCTTCCCATTGTGGTACTGTTAATGGCACAGCCCCACTTGTCGGCATCGATTATTATCTTGGCCTTGGGGGCCTCTATGATGTTTATTGGTGGTACACGCTGGGGCTGGTTTGCGGCGGGGGGCGCGGCACTATTAGGGGCCGGCGTTATCGTTGTAACCCAATTTAGCCACGCCGTGTCCCGGATTCAGGTCTGGCAGGATCCCTACTCCTCACCGCTGGGTGCCGGTTTTCAGGTTATCCAGAGTTTATATGCCATCGGCTCTGGCGGACTGTTGGGGTTAGGGCTGGGGCAGTCGAGGCAAAAGTATCTCTACTTACCCGAACAGCACAATGATTACATTTTCGCCATTGTGGCGGAAGAGTTGGGATTTGTAGGCTCCATGCTCATCTTGGCACTGTTTGCGATTTTGATTGTCCGCGGGTTTTGGATTGCCTTGCACGCAAAGACCAAATTCGCCTCGCTCATTGCGGCGGGGATGAGTAGTATGTTGGCCATTCAAGTGTTTTTAAACGTGGGCGTTGTGACAAACTTGTTGCCGCCCACGGGGATTTCATTGCCGTTCTTTAGCTACGGCGGCACAGCACTCATGTTCCAGTTGGCCTGTATGGGGGTTATCTTGGGGGTATCCAGAGAGATACCCGCCAAAAAAGAGGGGTAGCCTTTGCAGACAACATCACATTCATGTATTTTTCGATAGAAAGGGGGTCATGGCTTGCGGTTTTTATTTACATGCGGCGGTACGGCGGGGCACATTTACCCGGCGGTGGCTGTGGCCGGCAAAATCCGCTCTCTCATGCCGGAGGCTGAGATTCTCTTTGTGGGGGCGAAGGGCAAGATGGAGACGGAACTGGTGCCTCGAGAAGGGTACGAGATTCAAACAGTACGCATTACAAACTTGCAACGAAGGCTCTCACCTGCCGGGATTATGCATAATGCAAAGACAGTTAAAAACATCCTCACCTCCAAAGGGGAAGCGGGGCGGATTATCAAAGCCTTCCAGCCCCATGTGGCCCTTGGCACCGGGGGGTATGTGTGCTATCCGGTGTTGACAAGAGCGGTACAACTAGGTGTCCCCACGGCGGTGCTAGAGTCGAATATGGTGCCGGGACTGACCACGAAGTTGCTTGCCAAACGAGTAGACCAAGTTATGGTGGGCTTTGACGGGGCGGAGAAAGCGTATCAGAACCCGGAACAGGTCATCTGGACCGGCACCCCTGTCCGGGGGGCGTTTTTAGAAGCGACCAAAGAACAGGCCAGAAGGGCCCTCGGCATCCCGGAGGACAAGCCGTTGGTGGTATCGTTCTGGGGATCATTGGGTGCGGCGAAGATGAATGCCGCCATGGAAGAATTTATCCGACTGGGTTATCAGGGGCAGCGGTTCTACCACATCCACGCCACCGGCGGTGGGGAACAGGGCCACGCCAACATGCAGGCGGCACTTGCGGCCCAAGGCGTGACAGACCCAATAAAGCGCGGGTTTGATGTACGGGCCTTTATCCACGACATGCCCCAAGTGTTGACAGCGGCGGATTTGGTGCTGTGCCGGGCCGGTGCGTCCACCTTAGCAGAGCTGACCGCCATGGGGAAGCCTACTGTACTGGTGCCGTCCCCTTATGTGACTGACAACCACCAAGAAGAAAACGCCAAAGCCTTAGAAAAAGGCGGCGGGGCGGTTCTGGTGCGAGAGCAAGACTGCACTGGGGCCGGACTATATAACACTGTGCAACAGCTGTTAGCCGAACCCCGGCGGTTGGTTGACATGGGTCAGGCCATGAAAGCCATGGGGAATCCAAATGCCACGGAAAAAATCACAGAAATCATTCTGGGACTTATCAATCAGTAGCGAATTGTATCCTGTTGCATAGGATGGCATAGGATTTTACATTGCGGGGGAAGAACAAGTATGGAACAATTAAAAATATACGGCGGAAATAGATTAGAGGGCACCCTCACCGTACAGGGGGCCAAAAACAGTGTGCTGCCCATCTTAGCGGCTTCCATTTTAGTAAAGGGCGAGAGCATATTGCGCAACTGTCCTGATCTCAAAGACGTGGATGCCGCCATCTCAATTCTGCGCCACTTGGGTGCTGTGGTCACACGGGACGGGAAGGATATACATATTAATGCTACCCATATCACAAAATGTGATATTCCAGATACCCTCATGCGGGAGATGCGTTCATCCGTTATCTTTTTAGGGGCCATCTTAGGCCGAATGGGAGAAGCGGTGCTGTCTAGTCCCGGCGGTTGTGAGTTGGGGCCGCGGCCCATTGACCTGCATTTAGGGGCACTTCGTGCCCTCGGGGCAGAGATATCAGAGCAGGGCGGCAATATTATATGTAAGAGTGCCAAGTTGCAAGGTGCCGAGATTAACCTATCCAGTCCCAGCGTAGGGGCCACGGAAAACGCCATGCTGGCCGCCGTGTCCGCAAACGGTGAGACAATCATCACAAACGCCGCCAGAGAGCCGGAGATTATGGATTTGCAAGACTTCCTCGTGGCCGCCGGTGCCAAAATCAGTGGGGCGGGGCAGTCCACGATTACGATCATAGGCGGCGGGGTGGGAAAAACCGTAGATCACCGCATTATTCCCGACCGCATTGTCACCGCCACGTATTTATCTGCCACGGCCTTCGTCGGTGGGCGGGTGGAGCTATTAGATTGTATGCCGGAACATGTGGCCACAGTGACAGATGCCCTGCAAGCCGCCGGGAGTGAGATAACCATCCGGGGGCAAGATATTACGATAAAGTCCAATGGTGCCCTACAGGCCATCTCGCCGGTCATCACACGGCCCTATCCCGGATTTCCCACCGATGCCCAGCCTTGCTTGGTGGCGGCCAGTGTCAAAAACCGGGGGACTACCGTGTTTATTGAAAATATCTTCCAAAACCGCTATCGGTATGTAGAAGAACTCCGCCGTATGGGAGCGGATATTAAGCTAGAGGGCCGGGTGGCCATGGTCACAGGAGTAGACGGTCTCACCGGGGCCGGTGTGTCCGCAACAGACCTCCGGGGCGGCGCAGCTTTAGTGGTGGCGGCACTAGGTGCTGCGGGCGAGACCACGGTGTCAGAGATTGAACATATCGACAGAGGGTATGATAATATAGAGAGCGCTCTTCGTTCACTTGGGGCAGATATTCAGCGGATATCATCGTAGCAACACGAGACACACGAAAGAGGAAGACACATGGCAGAAAGAACCCATCGCCAGTCCAGCCGAAAACGGAAGCTTTCACCCTTAGGGCGATTTTTTACCTTTGGGGTGGTTGTACTCATACTATTTCTCGGTGTCACCGTCTTTTTCCGGGTGGACGATATCCATGTGGACGGGGACACCCGCTATACAGCAGCGGAGGTCACAGCCGTAGCCGGTGTCGAGCGGGGGGCGCACATGCTGTTTTTAGACCCGGATGCCATCAGGGCCAACATTCAAGCAGGACTGCCCTATGCAGGGCAAGTGGCGCTTCGGCGGCAGTTCCCCAGCCGTCTAGAAGTCACCATCACAGACACCGTTGCCATCGCCGTAGTGTCTGGCCCGGAAGGGTATTGGCTACTCAGCCGAGAAGCGAAGTTATTAGAGCGCTTAGACACCCGCCCAGCCCAGCCCCTCATCCGGGTGCAAGGTGTCGGGGCGGCGGTGGATCCCATCGCCGGGGGGATGCTCTATCTCGGGGAAGAGAGAGAATATGAGCTTCGCTACCTACGGGATATATTAGGCGCTCTGGATATGCTGGGGATGACGGCGGGGGTGTCAGTGCTGAATCTATCCGACCTCCACAACCCCCAGATACTCTATGACAGGCGGATTGAGGTGCAGCTAGGGCCCAATCGGAACCTACAGAGTAAGATGAATATGCTGGCCGGTATCCTCGACCACTTAGAGGAGGACGAGAGCGGAACCATCGATTTAAACCCAGAGCGACCGGTGTTTCGGGCCCATGATTTGTGACGGTACTGTAACAATTTGTAGGGCGGCTGTTACAAAATACCCCTGTTTGTTACGATTTCACGAAAAAATCCAAAAAATTTGCTGAAATTCGGGATAAGCACTTGACCGAATCAATATTTAGAGGTACAATAATCTGTAGTTTAATTGGCTACACCCTAAAGGTACGGGAGGAAATGAATATGTCATTTACACAAGATACAGGGCCGGACAACGTAGTAGTCCTTAAGGTTGTTGGTGTTGGCGGGGCCGGAAATAACGTGGTCAACCGCATGGTGGACTCAGGCACGAAGGGCATTGAGTTTATCGCCGTAAACACGGACAAGCAGGCATTGGCTGTTTCTGCTGCCAACCAAAAAATCCAGATCGGTGAAAAGCTGACCCTTGGTCAAGGGGCGGGCTCGAACCCCGATGTGGGGAAAAAGAGTGCAGAAGAGAGTCGCAATAACGTGGCCAAAGCTTTTGAAGATGCCAACATGATTTTCATCACCGCCGGCATGGGCGGCGGCACCGGAACAGGGGCTGCCCCTGTGGTGGCTGACATCGCACGAGAGTCGGACATTCTGACTGTAGGTGTGGTGACGAAGCCTTTCGCCTTTGAAGGCAAGCGCCGTATGAATCAGGCCATAGAAGGGACGAAAGAACTCTTGGGGAAAGTGGATTCGCTTTTGGTTATCCCCAATGATCGGATTAAGTACGCCACGGATCAGAAGGTGACCTTTGCCAATGGCTTTGAGATCGCCGATGAGGTATTGCGCCAAGCAGTGACCAGTATCTCTGACCTGATTAAGAACACCGGGTTTATTAACCTCGACTTCGCCGATGTGACGGCGATTATGAAAGATGCGGGCTATGCCCACATGGGCGTGGGCCATGCTGCCGGAAAAGGCAAAGCGGAAGATGCCGCCCGTGCGGCGGTGTCTAGCCCCTTGATGGAGACCTCTATTGACGGGGCGAAAGGGGTCTTGGTTAATATCACCGGCTCTATGGATATTGGCCTAGAGGACGTGGAGGCCGCCGCAAGCCTCGTACAAGAAGCGGCCCACCCGGAGGCGAATATTATCTTCGGTGCCACTTTCGATGAGGACATGGACGATGAGATTCGTGTCACCGTCATCGCCACCGGGTTTGATGACCATCCGGGGCATATCTATCGCAAGGAAGAGAAAAAGGCTTCCGTGGAAGAGTCAGGCCTATTCACTGCCGCCACTGAGCGTGCAGAGACCGCTGCACCATCGGCTCTGGCAACAGAGGCTCCGGCGGACGAGGAAGACGATCCATTTGATACGATTTTTAAGATTTTTAATTCAAAATAGAGAGTTGGGGAAATGGGCCATCCGGTTAGGTGGCCCATTTTTTGTTTGGGTTTTCCCCTTTGTAGGGGCTGCGCCCCTATGTACCCCGTATTGGTGCCAAAACCCTCACGCCAGATGTAGTACTCGAAACCCCAATGGTCAAGGGCGGTGGTGTTGTCGGATGGATGTTCTATTGAACTGCGCTCAAAAATTTCTAGTATAGGGTCAAGAGCCAAGGTCAAGGGGCGGGGCCGTCCGGTTCTTGCTCTTTAATTCCGGCCTTCTGCACCTCCGCGGTTGCATCGGTTGCCCCAGTGGTCTAGGCAGATATTTTCTCGATAAAAATAGACAATTTCGCAATGATTGGGGCACAGTGTGCAGGGGTTGGTATGGGTTTGATACGCATCTTCTGCAAGATCAAACTGAAAGGGCGTATCCAGCCTTCCGCTGTCTGTGGCCAAGTGGGCGGCGCCGATGGCACCCATGAGGTGACCGGCGGGGTCTGTGAGAATCTCACAGCCTAGCTCATGTTCGAAGGCGGCCACTACACCTTGGTTGCGGCTGACACCGCCTTGAAAAACGATAGGGGGCGTGATGGCTTTGCCCTTGCCCACGTTGGCGAGATAGTTCTCGGCAACGGCGGACACCAGCCCTGCCACTAGGTCTTCTAACCTGTGGCCTCCTTGGGCTTTGTGGATTAAATCCGACTCGGCAAAAACCGTACATCGGGCGGCGATTCGGGCAGGGGTGGTGGAGGTTAGGGCCACCGGGCCCATTTCTTCTACCGTGAGGCCCAGTCGTCCGGCTTGGGCGGAGAGAAAGGCCCCAGTGCCGGCGGCGCAGAGGGTGTTCATGGCGTAGTCCGCCACGATGCCCCCACGGATGAGGATAATTTTTGAGTCTTGACCGCCGATTTCCAAAATGGTGCGGACATCCGGGTGGCGGGAAAGGGTGCCCACAGCATGGGCGGTGATTTCATTTTTTATGGCGGTGGCACCCAACATCGCTCCCACCAGCCGCCGGGCAGAGCCGGTGGTGCCAATGGCGTGGATATGGGTATGGGCGGGCAGTTGTGCTTGCAGTTCTCTTAATAGCCGTCGCGTGGCACCGATGGGGTCGCCTTGGGTGAGGAGATAGTGGTCGGCCAAGACATGGTTCGTCTCATCTAGTACCACGCCTTTGGTGGAGATGGAACCGATGTCCATCCCTAGACTTGCATGTATCGGCATGTCGCTGTTGCCTCCTCATCTCAATCATGTCTAAAAATGCTTCCAGACGGGTTTCAAAACCGGCAGGGGATAGGTGGGTGTCAAAACTCAGGTGTAAGATGGGCATGTCACAGTCCCGGCTGAGGTTCATCAAGGCGGGGACGGCGTTTAGCTCCGGTGTACAACCGAAGGCTTTGGCGTGGATGACCCCGTCAAACCCCTGTTTGGCATAGCTTACACTCTGAGCCACGCTGTCTAACCCGTTGGCTCCCACAGGATAGCGGAGATAGCCCTCTGCCTGCCGGAGTGTTCGGCGATTAGGTGGGCCGAAGAGCAGGAACGTGACACTCATCCGCCGACTGATAGAGACACCCCTTTTGGCCAGTTTGCGCTCTAGGTCATAGTTACTAAACGGCTCCATCACCGTGTACAAGTCACCCACGATGCCCACCCGCAGAGGCGGTGCTGGCTGGGTTTGGCTGGTATCCTGCATTTGTTTGAGATGTGCCCGCATGAGTGTGAAAATTTTGGGGACGGAATCAGCGATGAGAAGGGCTTGGAGGAATTTATTATAAATATCCTCTAACCCATTGCCCCCTCCATGGCGGCGGACATAATCCGCTAGTTTGTCTTTTGCCCGGATACTCTCCACAGCCACAGCAAAGGCTCCAGCCATCCGGGGGAGGGTGAGAGGAGACCCCAGTGTCCGCAGGGTGTTATAGACTTGCCGAGGCCGAACGCCATCCCGGTTGAGGCATATAAATTGAAAGTCGTAGCCCAAGTCTGTCAAAATTTGTTCTTGCAACTCGCCGTAGTAACCGTAGCGGCAACCCGTGCCGGTCTGGAACAGGGTGTCGGCCCCGGCCTCTAGGCCCTCGATGAAGTTACCCATGTTGTATTTAAACGGTTCGCAGATAAAATCGGGGCTATGGCGGGCTCCTAAAACGGCGGTTTCTTTCGTAATGGGGGGTGCAGGGCGGATTTCCGCATGGGGGAACAAGCGGCCAAACAAAAGCTCTAACGGGACAGCGTAATCCGCCATATGGGGAAAGGAAATCACACGGGGTTGTTTCATCCGATGCGCCGCCTTCCTTCCAGCATGTCCATAAAACTTTCAATCCGGGTGGTGAGACCCTCATGGCTCTGGTGTTCGTCTAATAGGATTTGGATGACAGGGACATCGTTCACCCGGCGCAAAATCAGCTCATTGGCCAGACAGTCCGAGCCGCAGGGGAAGGCGGTGAGCAGGAGTATGCCGTCCACCTGACTGCGTGCCTGATGGACAGCACCCATCATTTCACGGTTGAGTGTCCAGTAGAGGTCTGTAGAGATTTCACGGGCCTGTGCTCGACATTGGGTACGGTTCCATGCGTCGGTGAAAATAGGCACGCCGCCCAAATGCGCAATCAGCCGTGCCACTGTGCCGCCCAAATAGGGGTCATAGGTAATATAAGGATTTGCGGCCAGCAAAATGCGAGGCGCTGTTGCTTGCAGTTCCGCCCGGGCATAAGAAAAACGGTGGAAATCCACTTCTCGCTGGCGGGCCTGTGCTCGGGCATAGGCTCTTGCTGTGGTTATGGGGTGCTTGCCGAGGGTGCGGCCCAGTTTGAGAAATGCCCTCTCATGGGTGCCGGGCAGGCCGGAGTTTAGCTCATAGGTTAGTAGCTGTGCTTTCTGAAAGGTGGCGGAAACCGTGTCCGGCAGGCCCCAAAACCGGACGCAAAACTCATCCCTCGGCCCTAACCGCTCCAACCGGGGAACAAACAGAGCGTCACACTTGTCCAGTAGGTGTGCGGCGTGACCCATGTAGAGTTTTAAGGGCAGGCAACTCTCGTCCACCGTGTGCCGCACCCCTTGGGATTGTATGGCTTGGTTCGTCTCTGGGCTCACGAGGAAGGGGATGTCCAGCTCGTCAAAAAAAGTTTCCCACAAGGTGCCATAGCGGTGATAGCCAAGGGCTCGAGGTATACCGATTGTCGTCATGGGTAAGAGTATTGCCGGAAAGGGGTGGGTTTATTCGTTTATCTATGCTCAAAGGGCAGAACGGTATAAACGTCCTGCCCTTTGAGTTTTATTGTAGAGTCCAAACAAATAACTAATCCGAACACATCACCAACAGGGAACATTGGGCGGTTCGGATTAGCTGGGTTGGGTACGAACCCTGATAAGGGGTATGGAATTCAACACTAAAAATTGTGTCATCTATCCAGTAGCTTGAGAAGCACTTGAGGGATTTCATCATAATCATCAACCCAAATGATGTTTAGCCCTAATTGACAATAAAGCTGTTCTTTAATGTTGATGTCAATACCCTGATATGTTTGCAAAATATGTTCGTCTATCCCATTAGGCGGCAGGAGGTTCTTTCGCATAATTGCAAAATGCCGTGCCGTTTCCGCATTGCGAGAAGCTACATCCAGTAGTCTTCTTAAATTGGGGTCGGTGAAGGAACTGCCAATAAACAGGCAAGTGCTGTCTCTAAGTGCATTTAATTGTGTTAAGTTTGACCAAGAATAGACATTATGGTACATCTGATGATAGTCTTCTTCCGAAAAAATCAAATTTGCTTCTTCGGGCGCTATATTGTTTAATTGTGGTAGATACCCATGTACGTGGTAGATATTAATCTCTTCTAAAGAGGGCATATCTATGTCGCGGTAAACGGAATGGAATCCAACCTTCTTCGCAGTGAAATTTTGCTCTACTAGGTTGTCGAAATTATAGGTCACAATGCTTTTGATGCCATTATATGCCCTCTGCGGTTTACAGATGTCTGCGATTGCGTCAAGCAGTTTTGTTCTCGTATTTATGTTACTTGAGTATAGTTCCTCATGGACAATTTGATGATATTCCTCTGCGGCAAGCCCGGTCTTGATATGGCGCATTTGTGCGATTGGCGAATCACCTTGCTTGGAGTATGCCAAGGTATTTAGCTTTTCAATAGACCTTTCATTGAGCTTCCGACCTTTTAGTTTGCTGCCAATCATATGGATGTGCAGTTTTCTAACCAACGTCTCCCACTGCGGAATCCCTGCATCTATAGAGACACCTGCACCCAAAAATAGAGTGAGATTTTCACGGCGATATTCCACTTTCACTCGTTCAATCAGCACCGCCTTGCTCTGCGCTCTCTCTTCATCCGTTGGCTCGGATAAAATCGCATGATCTATTAAGGCCTGTCTCGGGTTAATGAGATAAGTTGCATCATCGGATTCTGGCTCCACTCTCGCATATACATCATGAACATCCCAGATCACAACATTTACATCTGACACGTCAGATATCTGTTTTTTGATATTCTGTCTTTCGTCATCACCCAGTAGCCTTCCAATAATTAACAAAAGTGTTCCACTTTTTATGTGCTGCATTGCACGAATAACGGCTTTCGTTATGACAGAATAAAAATTTCTATCACTTGTCTGCGCATATTTTATGATGCAATATACATCACCTTCAATTGAGTCAATTCCCTCCGGCAATCGCATGTCACATCCAAAATTAACCGTGCTCGAAAGGCTAAGGTAATAGGACTTCCCCTGTCTGTTCACGGTATCTTTGATCACGGAAACAACAAGCTGTTCAAAAGCGGCCGCATTTTCAATGCCCGACATTGCCGGAACTTTTGTATTCCCCCGCCTTACCGCCTGCACAATTTGATTTGTGTCAATATCGCCAATATTCCCCGACACCTTATCTGTAAACGACCAGCGGCCGCGTACGGTATTCTCTATGAGGCCGTACTTCTTTAAATATGTCCTAGCCCATGCCATCCGATAGGCCACTTCTGTCCTGCGTCCCGCCCCTTTATGCGGCCTCTCCGCGATCTCTTGTGGGATATTCATGATCTTTATGGTCTTTGAATCCAAATCAGACACTTTCGCATGGCCACCTAGTTGTTGCAGCGCTATCATCACCGGCTTAATCATTTGTTCAAAGCTTGGCACTACACCATCTTCGAAAAAGAAAAACATATACTCCTCCATTATAAAAAAACAGATTTTTGTGTGTATGATAATCAATAAGAAACTATATCAATTATATCACAGTCACTCCAAAAAGAACAAATGTTGGGCTCGACCCCAGCAAAAAACCAAGCCCCTTATTCGGGTTCGCACAGTACGAACCCGAATAAGGGGCTTGCATGGTACCAGTGGCCGGACTTGAACCGGCACGCCCGTGAAGGCGGTGGATTTTGAATCCACTATGTCTACCATTCCATCACACTGGCAGGTACGTTGCCCATTATAACCGATTCTGCGCCGGAATTCAACCCCATTTTTTTGCGGCGTAGTCAAACAGCGTTTCAGTTGGCAAGATTTGGAGCAAAGGACGGGGGAAGGGGGCAGCGGCGACCACGGCGGCGGTACAGCCCGGAATGTTGTGATACCAGTGGCCGTAGGCATCTGGGGCCACAGCAGAGCCATCGTTTTGCAGGACGAATTGGATGGTGGAAAAGGGGCGTTTTCGGTCTTCGGTTAATTTAAAATAACTCTCTTTGAGGGTCCAGTGGACAAAAAAATCGTTTGAAGCTTCGTCTGCGCCCAATACACGGCGGCAAATATGGTCGGACACGGGGCGCAGGGTTTCTATATCACACCCCACAGGCTGTGGCGCAAGGGCGCAGAGGGCATACGTATCACTGTGGCTGATGGAGAGATGGATGGGAGTGTCCGGCAGATAAGGCTTCCCCTCCGGTGTGTAGCGCAGCGTTTGGGCAGAGAAGGGGAGCCCCGCCTGTTCCAAAGCATAAGCCAGCAGGGCATAGGCAAAGACAGCCCCTTGGCTTGGCTTGTTTTGCGGATGTCGCTCCCGCCGGGCAGGGGGCAGGAGGGCCAGCATTTCTGTCTCGTATTTGAGTGGGGCGTAAGGTGTGCAATGGATAATCATATAGACAGCATACCACATCAAGCCGGGCTTATCAAACCCGCCCTAAAAAAAGGGAAAGAAAAGGCTACCAATTCTTTGCGTTTTATGGTAAACTACTATAGTTATGGTATTCTAGCCCGAAATGTGTCGAGGCGGAGCCACAAACACCACAAAAACGGAGGTGTTTTTCCTTATGAAAAAAGTGTTGGTACTGGAAGATGAAGCCGGTATTCGCAGCTTTGTTGTGATGAATCTCCGCCGGGGCGGGTACGAGCCGATTGAGGCCGGCACCGGGGCGGAGGCGTATGTGCAGATGCAGGCCCATCCGGATATAAAAGTAGCACTACTTGATATCATGCTCCCGGATACAGACGGGTTTGAGGTCTGTCGGAACTTGCGGGCGGCTAACCCGAAGTTGGGAATCATTATGATTTCGGCGAAAAGCCAAGAGATGGATAAAGTCACGGGTCTGATGACCGGGGCGGACGATTATGTGACCAAGCCCTTTTCCCCGGTTGAGCTTACTGCCCGGGTGGATGCCTTATTCCGCCGCACCGGCGGCGAGAGTGAGGGGCAGAGCGAATTACAGCACGGGCCGTTTTTACTCAACACCAAAAACCGCACCCTAGAGAAAAACGGAGAGCGGATTCGCCTGACTCAGGTGGAGTACTCTATTATGCACATGCTTATGGACAGTCCCGGCAAGGCCCTGAGCCGGGAAGAGATTCTGTCCACCGTCTGGGGCAAAGAGTATGCGGGAGAGCTAAAGATCGTGGACGTGAATATTCGCCGACTGCGGATTAAGATTGAGGACGATGCGGCGAATCCGACTTATATTACGACTGTGTGGGGTTTTGGATACAAATGGGGCTTTTAAAGAAGAAACAGGGGTCTCAAGGGCCTCAAACAAAACGAGAGCGAGTGCCGCAGGCGCATCCGGTGGGACCCAAAGGGATAATGGGTAAAACGGGGTATGGCTATGGGATTCGCCGCCGTTGGCTGTTTTCTAATTTTTTTGTGGTATTGGCATTTACGGTTATTGCGTTAGGCATTCTTGCTATCGTGACGGCTGTGGGACACCTTGCCGTGGGGACGTTGCTTGTTGCTTTGGGTACGGCGGTGGCGCTGATTGGGGTCATGTTTGCGACCAATATCTTTTTCATCCGATCGATTCTATCACCCCTAGACCAACTCACGGCCCTATCTAACCGGATTAGTGAGGGCAGTTACGGCATCCAGCAGACCAAAAAATTTGATGACGAGGTGGGCAAGCTCACTGACGCCATCAACAACATGTCCATGCGGATTAACCAGACAGAGACACTAAAGACCGAGTTTATCTCGTCCGTGTCCCATGAGCTTCGTACCCCCCTCACCGCCATCACCGGCTGGGGCGAGACCCTGCTGTATGACGAGAGCCTGTCGGCGGAAAACCGCCGAGGGTTGGAGATTATTTTGCGGGAAGCGCGGCGGCTGAGTAAGCTGGTGGAAGAATTACTGGAATTTACCCGCATGGAAGATGGCCGGTTCACCCTAAACATTCAGCAAATCGACATCGCCCAAGAGTTGGGCGAGACCATCTTTACATATCGAGAACACCTCCGCCGAGACGGGATTGAGCTAGGGTACACGCCTTTTGAAGGGGAGTTGCCCTTAATTCCCGGCGACCCGGAACGGCTCAGACAAGTATTCTACAACATCTTAGATAACGCCGCCAAACACGGTCGGGACGGTGGGAAAATCATGGTGAAAGTAGAGTTGACCGATGGGGGTGAGGTGGCCGTAGAACTCCGTGACTTTGGCCCTGGTATCCCGGAGGAAGAGATGGGCCATGTTAAGATGAAGTTCTACAAAGGCAGCTCCAAAGAGCGGGGCAGCGGAATCGGCCTTGCGGTCTGTGAAGAGATTGTCCGCTATCACAACGGACAGTTGGAAATTAGAAACGCAGAAGACCGGGGTCTTGTGGTGACGGTCAGGTTGCCGATTGAAGTCAGGGGTTAAATGAGTAAATAAAGGGGTGCCCGATTAGGCATATCCCATGGGGAAGTGATGTACAATGCCAAATACCTACAACGACATGTTCATGAAAGTGCGCCGAGATCTCAAAGAGGCTAATATTGAGGGCTTTGGGTTAGAGGCGCGGCTTTTGGTGTCTGCGGCGGCGGATAAGACGAGGGAAGAGTTCGCCAGAGACATGAAACTCTATGTCAACCGCGGCTTTGAGGAAAAGGTGGATGCGCTGCTCGCCAGACGACTGGCCGGAGAGCCGCTGGCCTACATCATCGGCAGTTGGGAGTTTTACGGTATCCCCATTGAGGTTACGCGAGACGTGCTGATTCCCCGGATTGACACGGAGGTTTTGGTGAGTCAGGCCATCGCCATGGCCAAATGGCTTCCTGCGGGCAGCCGGGTGCTAGATCTCTGTTGCGGCAGTGGTTGTGTGGGGCTGGCGATTGCCAAGAATGTGCCCCAAGTGAAGGTGGTCTTAGCCGACGTGTCGCCGGAGGCCATGAAGGTCAGCCGCGCAAACGTGGTGTTAAACAAACTCACCAGCCGGGTCACCTGTGCCGTGGTGGATGCCAAGCGTTCTCCGCCCTATTCGCTATTGGGTGAGTTTGACCTCATTGTTTGCAACCCGCCTTATATTCCCACGGAAGATGTGGCGTGGCTAGACGACACGGTTCGTAGTTTTGAGCCGATTTTGGCCCTAGACGGCGGTGAAGATGGCCTAGACTTCTACCGCATCATTGTGGCGGAGTGGAAGAAGATACTAAAACCGGACGGGGCGTTGCTGTTTGAATGCGGCATCGGACAAGCCGCCGATGTGGTGGATATTTTGATTACCAATGATCTGACCCGAGTGATTCGGTGTAAGGACACGCTGGGGATTGACCGGGTTGTGGTTGGGCAGTTTGATAAGTAGGGGAGATTAATAGTGTAGGTAAGCGCATGAGAGAATTGCCTGTACGGAAGCGAATTCGACTGGATGAATATGATTACTCGAATGCCGGTGCGTACTTTGTGACTATATGCACGAAGGATAAGCATGAGTTTTTGGGCGAAATTGTAGGGGACGTGCCCCTGCGCGTCCCGCAATGCATCCTATCTCATCACGGCCTTGCTGTTGACGCACAGATTCAAAGCATTAGCCGGGTATATCCTGATGTTTTGATTGACAATTATGTTATCATGCCCAATCACATTCATATGATTGTCACCATGGAGAGCGGGACGCGCAGGGGCACGTCCCCTACAAAGGTCACAATCCCTCAAATTGTACAGAGCCTAAAATCAATGATCACAAAACGGTTCGGATTTTCTATCTGGCAACGCTCTTATCATGACCACATTATTCGCAACGAAGAGGAATACAAACGCATATCCCAATACATAGACGAAAATCCCCTTCGCTGGACAGAAGATTGCTATTACACGAAATAAACAAACCGTTGTCCCAGCCAAAATAAACAGAAAGAAAGGACACCAATATGAAATACCGCCAAATCGGACAAACCGGCAAACAAGCCAGCATCATCGGCCTAGGTTGCGAACACCTAGACCGCAAACCTTATGCACAAGTCAAAGAAACCATCGACATGGCCTTAGCCCATGACGTGAACCTTCTAGACGTGTTCATGCCCGGTGAAGAGATTCGGGATCATATTGCAACAGCCTTGGGCGACAGACGCAAAGACGTGATGATTCAAGGCCATATCGGCGCAACGGATATCAACCAGCAATATGATATCAGCCGAGACCTGCCTACCGTCAAGAAATATTTCGAGGCTCTGCTACGAAAATTCGGCTACATCGACTTTGGGATGTTATTTTTCATCGACTCGGAGGACGATTATAGAGGCGTGTTTGAGACCGGCTTCATTACCTATGCGGAGCAGTTAAAAAAACAAGGGGACATCCACCACATCGGGTTTAGTTCCCACAACCCTGTCACCGCCATGAAAGTGATTGAAACAGGCGTGCCAGAGATGATGATGTTTAGCATCAACCCGGCCTTTGACATGTTGCCCTCGGAGCACTATGTATTCGACTATTCCGACAAGGGGTTCGGCAGTGACCTGTTCCGGGGCATTGACCCCAAACGGGCGGAGCTATATCAGCTCTGCGCACAAAAGCAAATCGGTATCACAGTGATGAAAGCCTTTGGTGCCACAAAACTGCTCTCGCCGGATCATACGCCCTATGCCAAGCCCCTAACTGTGCATCAGTGCGTCCATTACGCCCTATCCCGCCCGGCGGTGGCCAGTGTGTTGCCGGGCTGTCAAACGGCGGCAGAGATGGAAGATGTGATGCGGTATTTCTCCGTCAGCGGCGAGGAAAAGGACTATGCAGAGGTTTTAGGCAGTGTGCAAAACGATTTCAAAGGCAGCTGTGTCTATTGCAGCCACTGCCAACCCTGCCCGGTGGGAATTGACATTGCGGCAGTACATCGACTGGTGGACACGGCCCGGTTGGATAAGGCCAACATACCCGCTACCCTTCGGGCCGAGTATGCGGCGTTGGAGAGTGCGGTATGCATTGAGTGCGGGCATTGTGAAGTGCGGTGTCCGTTTGGGGTACCGGTGATTGAGAATGTGAAAGAGGCGGCGGTGTTGTTGGGGTAGTGGGTGGTGTTTGGTGGGTATCTTTTGTTTTTTCAAAATGGTAGTAGTGTAGAAAATTTATATTAGCAAAGAGGTTTTGGCATGAAGGATTTCGTTTTTAGAAATGGCTGGCGAGCGATATTATCCATGTCTATTGTAGGCGTGGTTGTTGTTGCCGCAATAATAGGACTTGGATTATTTTCTACGAATTTTGACCAAGCAGCAGGGCTTGCTATTTTCACGGCAGGACAAATAGTGCTGTCTATAATCATCCTTTGTATTATGCGAGGGTTGCAAATTCTAAACCCTGCTGATTTTACGCTAAAGGGCAAGGCGAAGGGCTTTCTACTGGCATGGCTTTGCGTTGTGGGTTTTCTTGGAAATGCCATCATGCAGTTTATTGGACTTCAAGGCTATTTGGTTGCTCCAGACCCTTTTCATCTAATTATAGTTATCTTGCACCCATTTATTGGCACGGGTTTCTTTGAAGAAGTGCTAGTTAGGGGGCTTATGTTATTAGTTTTGCTAAAAGTGTTTGAGCAGACCAAAAAGGGTATGATGAACGCTGTTATAATTTCTTCTGTGATTTTTGGGCTTGCTCACCTTGCAAATCTGACACATACTGGCGCTTTGCCTGTGGTGGCTCAAGTGATTTTCGCCAGTACAATGGGCATATTTTTTGCCGCATTGTACCTAAGAACCAAAACGCTGATAATCCCTATAATTGTACATGGTTTTGTAAATTTGACTACCCAGATTGGGGGGGCGTTTATTGATGTTAGTGCCATGTCTCAACCCTATGAAAATAGTGGCGAGGATATGGGAATGGTTATCGTGATGCTGGTGGTAGGAATAATTCACCTAGTGATTGGGCTTGTGCTAATGAGAAAAGTAACGCCGAATAGAGTTGTAGAATCTGAGAGTTGCGCCTAATAAGCATTATGCACGGTCAAAGGCCGGGCGGATTGCCATCCGCCCCTACAAGGGACACGTAAAAAACTATCCATAGAACGTCAACCCGGCGGCCCCACTGCCCTTGACCATTTGGGGTTCGAGTACTATGACATCCGGCGTGAGGGTTTTGGCGACAGTACGGAGTATAAGGTGCGAAACCGTCGACACTCTGCCCCTGACCTTAGCGGGTTCTTAGGGGCGCAGCCCATAAGTTGACTTTTTGTTTCTTTTTGTTCAACGACAAAAAGAAAGCCCGCCCGGCAGGGCATGACCAGTTGGCGGTCTGCGCCAAGATAGAATCGGCGGAACGCCGAACGAAAAGATCAAGGGCCGGGCGATTGATAATCGCCCCTACAAAGGGCAAGGGTCAAGGGCGCGGGACGCGCAGGGGCACGTCCCCTACGAAGAGCAAGAGAAACAACACCATTCACCAACAAAACAAATTTACAAATAGAGAGAGGAAACACACACCATGGCAGACAAAAAGAAAGCAACCGTCACCCCGGCGGCACCGGCGACTGATAAGAAGAAAGCAATCGAAACCGCCATGAGCAAAATCGAGAAAGACTACGGAAAAGGCTCGATTATGCGGATGGGCGACCGGCAGGCGATTAACGTAGACGCCATCTCCACAGGCAGCTTGGCCCTAGACATGTCGCTGGGTATCGGCGGTGTGCCAAAAGGGCGGATTATTGAAATTTACGGCCCGGAATCCTCTGGTAAAACCACACTGGCCCTCCACATCGTGGCCTCGGCCCAGAAAGAGGGGGGCGAGGTGGCCTTTGTGGATGCCGAGCACGCCCTAGAACCCGCCTACGCCAGAGCGTTAGGCGTGGACATTGACAGCCTCATCATCTCCCAGCCGGACACAGGGGAACAGGCGTTGGAGATTACGGAAGTCTTAGTCCGCTCCGGCGCGGTTGACGTGGTGGTTGTGGACTCTGTGGCGGCCCTAACCCCACGGGCGGAGATTGAGGGGAACATGGGCGACTCCAGCGTGGGGGTCATTGCTCGGCTCATGAGCCAAGCGTTGCGGAAACTGGCAAGCTCTATCTCTAAAACCAACTGCGTGGTTATTTTCATCAACCAGCTTCGAGAGAAAATCGGCGTGGTGTACGGCAACCCAGAGACCACACCCGGCGGCCGTGCGCTGAAGTATTTCGCTAGTGTGCGCTTGGATGTGCGCCGGATTGAGACCCTGAAAAACGGCACCGAGATGGTGGGCAACCGCACCAAAGTGCGGGTCATTAAGAACAAAGTGGCCCCGCCCTTTAAGGAAGCGGAGTTTGACATCATGTACGGCGAGGGAATCAGCAAAATCGGCGAAATTGTAGATTTGGGCGTCCGCTTAGAGCTGATTGAAAAAGGCGGATCGTGGTATACCTTGGGTGAGAATCGGTTCCAAGGGAAGGATAATCTAAAAGCCTTCTTAAAAGAAAACCCGGAAGAGGCAGATAAGATTGAGGCCGAGATTCGGGCCAGTGCGGACAAATTGATGACACCCCAAGCAAAAATTGCCGCCAAGGCCGCCGGTCGGGCGGTAGATGTCAGTGCGGAAGAGTTTGACGACGAATAATGAGGATAGCAAGCGTCCAGCCGGGCCGGAAAAAAGGGCGGCACTTTGTGAATCTGGAGGACGGCAGAAGCCTCACCGTGAGCGAGGCGGTACTGGCCCAGTTTTATCTCTATCCCGGCAAAGAGTTAGAAGAGGGCGAGATACAAGAAATTCAAGTAGCCAGTGACCTGCAAGCGGTGAAAGCGAAAGCTTACCGGCTATTAGATCGCCGTGCCATGAGCCGGAACGAGCTAATCCGCAAGCTTGTGGAAAAAGAAGTGGAAGAATCCGATGCGGAAGAGACCGCAGATTTTATGGAAGAAATCGGCCTCATCAACGACGAACACTACGCCGTCACGGTGGTGGAATGCTACGGTGCCAAAGGTTACGGCAGACGGCGGGTAGAGCAGGAGCTTTGGCGGCGGGGGGTTGAAAAAGACCTCTGGGAACAGGCATTGCAAGGGTTACCTGAGGGGGACGATAAGCTAGACCGGTTCATCCAGTCCAAGCTGCAAGGCGAGGTGCCCGACCCCAAAGAGAAAAAGCGGGTGGCGGACGGCTTAATCCGCCGGGGCTTTAGCTGGGACGAGATTTCCGCCGGGTTTGCGCGATATATGGAATCCATAGAAGAGGAATGACACCGAGCTTTCATTCAAAACGTTTCGTCTTTGCGAGGATATGGTTGGCAGTTCAAGGATGACGACGCAGGTGTGCTTTGTCCCACAAGGGTATGGACTCGATGATGTCTCTTTGCAAAAAGGGCGCAAAGAGAAGTCTCGTTCTATGCCCGGCAAGGGGGAAGACGCAGAAATGCCAACCATAGACCGCAAAGAAGGAATGTTTTGAATGGAGGTTCAGTGTCCTATGGCAGATATTTTACTAATCTCATTGGGCTGTGCCAAAAATCAGGTGAACGCCGAAGAGATGCTACACCTACTCACCGCCGCCGGGCATAAAACTGTGGGGTCGGCTTCGCTTGCCCAAGTGGCCATTGTGAACACTTGCGGATTTATTGACGCCGCCAAGACCGAGGCCATTGACCACATCTTAGAGGTGGCAGAACACAAGGGCAAAGGCCGCTTAGAGCGGATTATCGTCACCGGGTGCCTCAGCCAGCGGTACGCCGATGAGATATTTCGTGAGCTGCCGGAAGTGGACGGTGTCCTCGGTACCGGCAGTTACCATGAAATTGTGGATGCGGTAGCGCAAGTGTTACAAGGGGAACAGGTCATGCGTTTCGGCGATATTGATGCCCCCTTAGAAGAGCGGGAACGGGTGATTGTGGACGCCCCCGGTTGGGCGTACCTGAAGATTGCAGAGGGTTGTGACAACGACTGCGCCTATTGTGTCATTCCCAGTCTCCGGGGCCGGTTTCGGTCTCGCAGCATGGAAAGCCTGTTGCGGGAAGCGCGGGGTTTGGTTGCGCAGGGTGTAGGGGAACTGATTCTAGTGGCCCAAGATATCACCCAATACGGCAAGGATTTATATGACGAGCGGCGGCTACCCGCCCTCATCCGGGCCTTGTCCGAGATTCCGGGGCTTCGCTGGATTCGGCTCCATTATCTGTACCCCGATGGGATTGACCAAAAGCTGATCCGGGCCATCCGGGACACGAAACAGGTGGTGCCGTATTTGGACATTCCCATTCAGCATATGAGTGATACCATCCTCACCGCCATGAACCGCCGTACTACCAGTGCAGAGATTCGAGGATTGTTTGAAACGCTCCGGGCGGAGATTCCCGGCTTGGTGCTCCGCACCAGCCTCATCACGGGGCTGCCCGGTGAAGGGGAGGCGGAGCTGGAGGAATTGGCCCAGTTCTTAGAAGAGACAAAAATTGAGCGGGTGGGGGTGTTCCCTTATTCGCCCCAAGAAGGAACCCCGGCGGCCGCCATGCCGAACCGGCCCAGCCTAGAAGAGGCAGAGCGGCGGGCAGAGCTGCTCATGGATTTACAAGCCCGGATATTAGACCGGTTCAACGAGAGCAGGGTAGGGGCCGAGGACATCGTTCTTTGTATCGGGCTTGACCCGGAGGCGGGACTTTACCACGGGCGCAGTTACGCCGAAAGTCCGGAGATTGACGGGCGCATTTGGTTAGATACAGAGGAAGAACTGACCTTGGGTGCATTTTATCATGTCCGATATACAGACCTACAAGACGGTGAAATCATAGGGCGTGTAGAGTGCCCGGTAAGTTCGGAGGAATAGGCAAATGACCACAGCCAGTAAAATTACAATCGTCCGTATTCTGCTCATCCCCGCCTTTATGGCGGTGGCCCTATTAGGGTTTGTGGAGGTGGCTTTGGCTCTGTTTGTCTTGGCCAGCCTTACGGATATGCTGGATGGGTATATTGCCAGAACATATAACCAAATCAGCGATTTTGGGAAATTTATGGACCCGTTGGCGGATAAGCTACTCACTACGGCGGCCCTGCTCCTGTTCGTCCAGTGGGGCCAGATGCCCGCTTGGGTGTTGATGGTGATTCTGGCCCGTGAATTTGCCGTCAGCGGTCTGCGCATGATGGCCGCCGCCACTGGAACCGTGATTGCGGCAGGGGTTAGCGGGAAGATTAAGACGGTTGTGACGTTTATTGCGATTTGTCTCATGCTTACTAGCATTCACGATATGGTGTTGTTTGCAACCATCACCATTGATATCATCGCCATCGTTGCCATGTTATTGACCACAGTCTACTCCGGGGCGGAGTATTTAATCAAAAACTATAAGGTATTTTTAGGAGAAAGCAAACATGACTGATACACCCACGCCAAAAAACAATAGAGCCGCTATGATTGTAATCATAGGGCTGGTGGTTGCCATCATTGCGTTAGTGGTAATCGTGGTGGCACTTTTCCTCAACGTCTCTGCCAACGAGGCAAGGGAGGCCGAGCTTAGAGAAGAGATAGAAATCACCACGATTGACGATGACCCGCCAGAACCAACTGCAACCCCAGAACCCGATAGGGAAGAGGCGGATGACGAGGTAACGCCGGAGACCTATGGGGATACAGTTACCGTAACCGTTGATATCCATGTAGAGGAATCGGCGATACAAGGTGATGGCATTTACCTCCTGTCCACTGATCGGGAAGAACTCACCGTGACCCGAATCAGCACAGCCGGGGGAGACGTAGAGACGATCACAGTTCCTTGGAGCGGCTGGTGGCCTTGGATTGAGGCGTTTTCCGTTACCGATGATGGGACATTCCTCTTTTTAGCTTTAGAATTTGATATAGATACCGATGAGGACATCTATCTCTTAGCGGAATATGACGTGACGACAGGCACCCTGACCTATCAGGACGTGACAGCGGCACTGCACATTAACCCTGACGACCCGTGGCTTGCCTCCGCTGTGTTTGATTTGGTGGGGAATCTAATCTACTCTGTCTGGGATGACGATATGGAAGAGCTCTTCTTTGTACTGGGCCGGGACGGTAGCTCTCGTGGCGAAATAGAGCTAGGGGAGTTTGCGACATTCCAATCGCCAGCACGGATGCGGGACGGTCAAATGGTTCTATTCGGCAGAGACCAGTCGGAAGAACGCAGAGGGGACTCTCTGATGGGAATTGACATTGAGACGGCAAGCCTATCGGACGAATTATTCTTAAACGACAGAGATACCCGCATGACCATCTGGCAGACCTATAGTGCGGCGTCCGACTCGCCCTTTGATTTATATGTAGACATGATGATGATGGGAGCAGGCAATATCATACTCTATGGCCTCGACTTGGCCGCAGGAGAGCTAACGCCTTTGTTTGATTGGGAAGAGCTAGAGATTATCCCTGACTGGGGCGACATGGTATTCTTCTTGGCGGACGGACGGCTTGCAATCGTAGAACGCCAAAGCCAGCGGGACAACTTCTGGGCGGATGTGACGATTTTTATGCCCTAGGCGGAACAGTATGTGAAACCGGCCCATATACATCTCTTTTGGGAGTGTATATGGGCCGGTTTTTATTACTTTTCTTTTGTCAGCTCAATCTTACCGTGTTCCTTCTCATATGCGGCGATAGACCGCAACATGAGCTGAATCAACTGACTATTGGCAGAGCGCCCATGATATCCGCACACATAGCGGAATTTTGCCAGTATTTCAGCATCGACCCTGAGTCCGAAGCTTTTTTCGTTTTCTTTTTTCATGTAATTAGATGCACCCCCTTAAAACGAGTTCATAATAACTTCATTTTAAGTCCGTTTTGTGTTATAATGCAAAAATAGCGTTAAAACAAGCTTGTTTTAACGCCAAATATAAAAGGGGGATATACATTATGCCAGCTACTTTGAAAGATATCCTAGACATCAAGTTACAAACCGAGATGCACGAGCCATCCCAGTTGTTTAGTCAGAGTTTTATAGAGGATATTTATTCGATTCTCACCCTCAACGAGTGGAGTGATGAGCGATTGCTTCGGCTGATTGAGGTGCCCAATTTGCTAACAACATTAGCCCATGCGCTGCATGTTGACGATTTGTTTGCCGAGTTTTTTGAGCGGAGGGTGCGAGAGTTGGTTTTGGGGTTGGGTTAGGCTGGTTCTGTCGAGTGATTGGGATAGGGCAAAGGGATTGTTCTTGACAACCCCGCTGTCCCAGTGCTATAATAACACAAACTGAATCACAGCAAACCGATGAAGCGGAAGTAAAAACAGTAGATGCGCATTACAGAGAGTCTGGGGAATTAGCTGAGAGCCGGGCAGAATGCAGACTGTTAAATGGGTCGCTGAGGGCATGGTCAAAGGTGCGTTTGCGCCGAGTATACCATGACGTGAGGGCATACGTCAGTTGCCGGGGGTATTTCGTACCCCGCAGAGTGTACGGCTTTTGCCGTAAATCAAGGTGGCACCGCGGATCAAGTATTCGTCCTTGGTAGAGGGATTTCCTCTGCCAAGGATTTTTCATTTTTTTAAGGAGGACAACCACATGGAAACAAACAACACAGGCAGATTCGGCCCCTTTGGCGGGCAGTATGTCCCAGAGGCACTAATGCCGACACTGCAAGCACTAGACCAAGCGTATCAGAGGCACAAGGCAGACCCAGCGTTTCAAGCAGAGTTGCGGGCGTTGCACAACACCTACACCGGGCGACCGTCTCTGCTGTATTTTGCAGAGAAGATGACAGATGACTTAGGCGGGGCCAAGGTTTACCTCAAGCGAGAGGACTTGAACCACACCGGTTCACACAAGATCAATAATGTGTTGGGGCAAGTGCTGTTGGCGAAAAAGATGGGCAAGACCCGTGTTATTGCCGAGACCGGGGCGGGGCAGCACGGGGTGGCAACGGCCACTGTGGCGGCCCTGATGGGGTTAGAGTGTGAGGTGTTCATGGGCAAAGAGGACACCCAGCGGCAGGCCTTAAACGTGTTCCGCATGGAACTGTTGGGGGCAAAAGTCCACGCTGTCACCAGCGGCACGCAGACCCTAAAAGATGCGGTCAATGCGGCCATGCAGGAGTGGGTAATGCGCATGGACGATACCCATTACGTGGTAGGTAGCGTGGTGGGGCCGCACCCGTTCCCGGTTATGGTGCGGGACTTTCACCAGATTATCGGGGAAGAGATTCGAGCGCAGATGCTAGAAGCCGAGGGGCGTTTGCCCGATGTGGTTTTGGCCTGTGCCGGTGGCGGCTCGAATGCCATTGGGGCGTTTTATGATTTTATTGACGAGCCCGGTGTACGGCTGATTGGCTGCGAAGCGGCAGGGCGGGGAACCGACACCCCGGAACACGCCGCCACCATCACACTGGGCAGTCCGGGGATTTTCCACGGTATGAAATCCGTGTTTTGTCAGGACGCAGACGGTCAAATTGCTCCGGTCTATTCCATCTCGGCGGGCCTAGACTATCCCGGCATTGGCCCGGAACACGCCCATTTGGCCACATCCGGTCGGGCCGAATATGTGCCGGTGACAGACGATGAGGCGGTGGCGGCGTTCTCTTATCTGGGCTGTATGGAGGGGATCATCCCCGCCATCGAAAGTGCCCATGCAGTGGCACACGCCATCAAGCTGGCCCCCACGTTGGGGAAAGACAAGATTATGGTCATCAATCTATCCGGCAGAGGCGACAAAGACGTGGCCGCCATTGCACGGTATCAGGGGGTAAATATTCATGAATAGGATTCAACAAGTATTTGACAGCAAGCGGGCGATCATCCCCTTCGTCACCGGCGGTGACCCGGATATTCAAACAACCGAGCGGCTGATCCTCGCACTGGCAGAGGCCGGGGCAGACATGATTGAGATTGGCATCCCATTCTCCGACCCTGCGGCTGGCGGCCCTGTTCTGCAATTGGCAGAAGAGCGGGCCCTCACTGGGGGTTGTCGGGTGGCAGAACTGTTTGAACTGGTCGCCCGTGTGCGGGAGCAGGTTACGATACCGCTACTGTTTCGCAGTTACATTAACCCCATCTTCGTTTACGGCCCAGAGCGGTTCATGTCAGACTGCGCCCGGTACGGGATTGACGGTGTGGTAGTGCTCGATCTCCCCTTTGAAGAGCAAGGCGAGATAAGGGCGGCTTGTAAAGCCCATGGGATTTTACAAGTCAGCACCATCTCTCCTGCGCCAGTCGAGCGGCTACAGAAAATTGCCAAAGCGGCGGAGGGGTTCCTCTATTGCATCGGCGACTTCGGGGCGGTGGAACAAAGTGTTCGACAGGTGACAGAAATACCTATCGTGGCAGGATACGGCGCTCCCGGTGCCGAGACTGCTAACGGGGTAGTCGTGGACACTGCCATCGTGGAATTGGTCGCAGAGTTGGGGCGTGATAGCGTGGCAAGCGTTGTGGGGTTGTTGCAGGGGTTGCGGTAGGGGAAAGCAAAAACTGCCATATAAGCAAAAATGCAATAAATAAATTTCCCTCTTGCATTTTTGCGCGGAATATGGTATCCTTTCTCTAATGTTTTCTATTCTAAATAAAAGTGAAGGTGACGGGTATGATACAGAAAAAAATCAAAAAGGTACTGGTGGCCAACCGGGGTGAGATTGCGATCCGGGTATTTCGGGCCTGTGCGGACTTGGGGATTAAAACAGTTGCGATTTACTCTCAAGAGGACGCATACAACCTCTTTCGCACCAAGGCGGATGAGGCGTATTTGATTGGAGAAAACCAGACGCCGCTGGGTGCCTATTTAGATATTGACACCATTATCCACTTAGCGAAAACGAAGAATGTAGACGCCATTCATCCCGGTTATGGGTTTCTGTCGGAGAATGCCAAATTTGCAAGAGCTTGCGAAGAAAATGGCATAATCTTTATCGGGCCGCCCTCTCATATATTAGAGAAAATGGGCGACAAGCTAAACGCCAAAGAGATTGCAAAGGCCTGTAACGTGCCCACCATCCCCGGTAGTGAAGAGCCGTTAGTCGGCACAGAGGATGCCGTGGCACGGGCAGAAGAGTATGGCTATCCCGTCATTCTAAAAGCCGCCGCCGGTGGCGGCGGTCGGGGGATGCGCCGGGTCAATAACGCAGACGAGCTAAAAGCAGCGTTTCCGCTGGTACAGAGCGAGGCCCTGAAGTCCTTCGGCAATGGCGATATCTTTATGGAAAAATATCTGGTAGAGCCGAAGCATATCGAAATCCAGATTTTGGCGGATAAGCACGGCACCGTGTACCACCTGTTTGAGCGGGACTGTTCACTACAGCGGCGGTACCAGAAAGTCATTGAAATTGCCCCTGCTGTAAGCCTACCGGAACATGTGAAACAGGCGCTATATAAAGATGCGGTGGCATTGGCGAAACATGTAGATTATGTAAACGCTGGAACGTTTGAATTTTTGGTAGACCGGGACAACAACCACTACTTTATTGAGGTCAACCCTCGTGTCCAAGTAGAGCACACCATCACGGAAGTTATCACCGGGATCGACATTGTACAGACCCAAATCCTAGTGGCCGAGGGGCATAAGTTTAGCGACCCGGAAATCAACATCCCCAGCCAAGAGGATATTAAAATGCACTCTGTGGCTATCCAGTGCCGGGTGACCACAGAAGACCCTCGCAATAACTTTGCGCCAGACGTGGGCAGAATTTCCGTCTACCGTTCTGGTAGCGGGAACGGTGTGCGGCTGGATGCCGGTAACGCCTATACTGGTGCTGTGATTTCACCTTATTATGACAGCCTATTAGTCAAGGTCACGGCCTTTGATCGCTCGTATGAGCGGGCCACCAGAAAAGCCCTCCGGGCCATTAACGAGATGCGGATTCGGGGCGTGAAAAGTAACATCCACTTCCTGAGCAACATCATGTCCCATCCCAAATTTGCCGTGCTGGATTGTCACGCCACCTTTATTGACGACACGCCGGAACTGTACGAGTTCGCCGACCCGAAAGACCGGGCCACGAAGGTGCTGAACTTCATCGGGAACACCATAGTCAACCCGAAACTTGGCCCGAAACCGAACCTTGGGCGGGGCCTGACTGTGCCGAAAGCCACAGGGGAGAAACGGTCGGGTCTCAAGCAACTGCTTGACGAAAAAGGGCCGGAGGCCGTGCGGGATTATTGTTTAGATAGCAAAAAACTCTTGCTGGCCGACACCACATTGCGGGATGCCCACCAGTCGCTGTTAGCGACCCGTGTCCGCACACGGGACATGATGGGCATCGCCGACCATGTGGCCACCGCCATGCCGGACTTGTTCGCCCTAGAGATGTGGGGCGGTGCCACCTTTGACGTGGCCTATCGGTTCCTCCACGAGTCCCCGTGGACACGGTTGGAACTGCTGCGGGAGAAGATTCCAAACATCCCCTTCATGATGTTGTTCCGGGGCGCCAATGCTGTGGGGTATACCAATTATCCAGACAATGTGGTGCGGGAGTTTATCCGGCAATCCGCCAAATCCGGCATTGACGTGTTCCGGGTCTTTGACTCTCTCAACTGGATACCCAATGTAGAGGTGTCCATTGACGAAGTGTTAAAGCAAAACAAGGTGGCAGAGGGGTATATCTGCTATACCGGTGATATCTCTGACCCGAAGCGGGATAAGTACAACCTGCAATATTACGTCAACCTTGCAAAAGAGATGGAACGCCGGGGTGTTCATATTCTTGGGATCAAGGACATGGCGGGTCTGTTAAAGCCCTATGCGGCCTATAAATTGGTGTCTACGTTGAAGCAAGAGGTGGGGTTGCCTATCCACTTCCACACCCACGACACCAGCGGCAACGCAGTAGCCGCCGCACTGAAAGCGGCGGAAGCCGGTGTGGACATTGTGGACGGTGCCATTGCGTCCCTGTCGTCTATCACCAGCCAGCCCTCACTCAACGCCATTGTGGCGGCCATGGAAGGGCAAGAGCGTGACACGGGCCTATGTGACGAGAAACTACTGCCCATCTCTGACTACTGGAACAATGTGCGGAAGCTGTACGGTACATTTGAAGCCGACCTGACCGCACCGACGACGGATATTTATAAGTACGAGATTCCCGGCGGACAGTACTCCAACCTCAAGCCGCAGGTAGAAAACCTCGGCCTTGGTCACCGGTTCCAAGACGTGAAAGAAAAGTATAAGGAAGCAAACGAGATTCTGGGTGATATTGTGAAGGTAACGCCATCCTCTAAAATGGTGGGCGATTTAGCCATCTTCATGGTGCAAAACGACCTAGATGCGGCCAATATTGTAGAGCAGGGTAAAAATCTCGCCTTCCCCGACTCTGTGGTGAGCTATTTCGAGGGCATGATGGGCCAACCCCAAGGCGGGTTCCCGAAAGAATTGCAACAAGTGGTACTCAAAGGCAAAGCGCCCATCACCTGCCGCCCCGGTGAGTTGTTAGAGCCGGTGGACTTCGACAAGCTCAAAGCGGAAATTGCGCCGTTTTGCCCGAACGCCACCATGCAAGACATGGTGTCTTACTGCATGTACCCCAAGGTGTTCCAAGATTTCCACAAATTCTTACAAGAGTACGCCGACCTTACCGCCATGGACACGTCTGTGTTCTTCCACGGTCTTGCCCCCGGTGAGGTGACACAGGTGGAGATTGAGGACGGGAAAACCCTGTTCATCAAACTAATCAGCATCGGCGAGCTAGACGAGCAGGGGAACCGCAACATTGTGTTTGAACTAAACGGCATCCTCCGTGAAGTCACCGTATTCGACCAGAGCCAAGGCGGCACCGTGAAAACCCAAGTCATGGCGGACCCGGCCAATCCGTTAGAAATCGGGGCCAGCATCCAAGGCATGGTCAGCCGTGTACACGTCAAGCCCGGCGACCCGGTGAAGGCCAATCAGGTAATTGCCGTCATCGAGGCCATGAAGATGGAGACCACGGTTGTGGCCCGTGCGGATGGGGTGATTGATGAGATTGTGGTGAAAGAAGGCCAAGCTGTAAAGGCTGGAGAGCTGATTATTCGGATGCAACCATAGGTCATTTGTGCAGAGAGAGCAAGGGGACACCTTGCTCTCTCTTTCGTGTTTGCGGCATCAATGACGTGATAGCTTCCTCGAAACCTCCTAAAATAACTTGCCTACTGTCCGGCTTTGCGATATACTAGACAGCAAGCTTATCCAGATGGAGGATTCCATGGTTTATTTGCTTACGTTTTTAGAGGGTATTTTGGCGTTCCTGTCCCCCTGTGTGTTGGCGTTGCTCCCGGCGTATGTATCCTACTTTGCCGCTGGGGAGGCGGGGCTGAAGCGTACGAGGAAAAATGCAATCGGGTTTTTCTTGGGACTGGTGATTACCTTTGTGGCTTTGGGTGCGTTGTTGGGCTTCCTCGGCGCACGACTGCCCGGCCGACCGATTGAGGTTGTAGGCGGGGCGTTTCTGGTGCTGTTCGGCCTGCACTACATGGGGCTATTTCACCTGCCGTCTCTGGCTAAGTTTCGGGGGAAACAGCTCTCGTCAGAGCGGTTGTCTACCCTTACCTTCCCTTGGGCGGTGGTTTTTGGAATCGTGTTTGCCCTGTGCTGGACACCTTGCGTGGGGCCGTTTTTGGGGGCCGCACTGATGAAGGCCGCCATAGCGGGCAATGTGATGGAGGGGACGGCGCTGTTACTCCTGTTCGCCCTCGGGTTGGGCCTACCGTTTTTCGTATCGGCCCTACTGTTAGACCAGCTCAAAGGCGTTTTCCAGGCGATCCGCAAACACGCTGTCATTATCCAGCGGGTGGCCGGGGGATTGTTGATTGTCATCGGCATTACGATGGTACTGGGCCTTTACGGTCAGTTGATACATCAGATTATGTAGCGATTAGTAGAAAGGACGGTTTTACACCATGCAAATGATCACCCTATCAAACCCACAACATCAAATCCACATGTCAAAATTAGTCGTCGGCCATGCGGGATGCAAAGACCTCTCGTTCCTCCACTCGTACTTAGACACCTACTTAGACATCGGCGGAAACTGTATCGACACCGCACGGCTCTACGATGACGGCATTGCCGAGCGCATCGTGGGCGACTACATGAAAACAAAACAGCGGGACAAAGTTGTTATCGTGACCAAATGCGCCCATTTCGACCCCAATTTTTACCCCATTCGGCACCGGGTGTCAGAGGCGGATATCCGCTTTGATATAGAAACCAGCCTGCGAGAGTTGGGCACGGACTATATTGACGTGTTGTTTTTACATCGAGACGATATTAGGCGCCCGGTAGAGGCAATTATGCCGGTTTTGCACCAGTTGGTGACAGACGGCAAAGTCCGTATCCTCGGTGCCTCAAACTGGACCGCTGGGCGTATCCAAGCGGCCAATGCCTTTGCCGCAGAACATGGCCTGACCCCATTTTCGGTCAGTCAAGTCCACCACTCTCTGGCACTGACCACCGCCGCACAGAGCGGGGATTTATCCCATGTGATTATGGATGACATTGAGTATTCTTGGTACAAGGACGAAGCGTTCCCAGTGATGGCATGGTCGTCTACGGGGAAAGGATTTTTCTCCAAACAGGCAGCCGGTGTCCCCGTTACCAGGTCGGTACAGCGGTACTACGGCTGGCTAGAAGAAAACTTCCGGCGGGTAGAGCGTGCGAAAGCGCTTGCCGCAAAACGCAACGCCACCGTGGGGGCGGTTGTCTTGTCGTACCTTATGAGCGATGAAGCGGTTCCCACCGCAGCAGCGGCGGCGTTTTCCAAGCAACAGCAGTTCGATGAGGCGTTAGAGGCGACGAGGTTGCACTTGACGGAAGAGGAGCGGCAGTTCTTGGCGGGGAGATAGCGGAGTTGGTGTCTTGCCCTTGTTCTGATATAGAAATCGGTTGCGCCGGAAAGAGGGCGCAACCGATTTTGTTGTCTGTAGGCGAATAATGAACGCCCCCCTTATTTTTATTAGTAACCTTGCCTTCAAAACGAAACTCACTCATGCGGTTGCCCTCCTTTGTCAAGTTGCTCATCAAGCTCTTTTCTAAGTAACTCCATATTATTGGAAGCTATCTTCGTATGGGGATGTTCCTTGTCCAGAATTTTTTCCAAAACAACCAAAGCTTTCTGATACCATTTAAGTGCCTTGGGATAATTGCCCTGATTATGATATACGCCCGCAATGTTGTTATAGGAGGTGGCGGTATCGGGATGTTCTGTGCCCAGAACCTTTTCGTAGATATCCAAAGCTTTGTAGTACCATTCAAGTGCCGTGGGGTAATCGTCCTGCTTATGATATACAGCCGCAATATTGTTATAGGAGGTGGCGGTACTGGGATGTTCTGTGTCCAGAACCTTTTCGCGAATATCCAAAGCTTTGTAGTACCATTCAAGTGCTGTTGGGTAATCGCCCTGCTTATGATATACAGTTGCAATATTGTTATAGGAGGTGGCGGTATGGGGATGTTCTGTGTCCAGAACCTTTTCGCGAATATCCAAAGCTTTGTGGTACCATTCAAGTGCTGTTGGGTAATCGCCCTGATATTCATGAAGGCGGGCAATATTATGCAATAAATATGCTATAGCTTCATTTTCTTCTTGCATAAAATATTGTGCAACACTTTCACCAAATGGCAAAATCGGAAGCCTGCTTGTAAAAACGTCTGTTTCATCAAAATCCAAATCATTTCCAATCATGCCCACTAATTCGGCACATTCCAGATAGGTTGGCTTGGCTTCGCACAGCACAACATCGGAAATCACCTGATGCATATAAAAGCCCATGTCTGTTTTTATGAGCCAAGCTTTATCAGCAAGGTCATTCAAAATGTCGGGGCTATCTTGTTCAAACCACTGTTCCGCATACGCAAACGCCAAAGGTTGCGGCGGAAACAGCGCAAACTGTTGCAATACGGAACGCTCTTCATCGCTGATTTCTGATAAATCAAACAGTAGGGATAAATGCTCGTTAAATTTCTTTTTGTCAACCGTCTGCCTGATCTCCGACAAGTCAAACCCATTTTTATTCAGCTTTTCAAGCAGTGTTGCATCAGTCAGATTGGCACGTTTGGCCGTTTTCGCAAGTAGCGTGACCACAATGGTAAGGCGGGCTGCCCGCCTCACAATTTGCCGGATGATTTCATCCTCATGGCTTGTCCTGTCGCATAGTTCTTTGTAAATATCAATACAGTCCTCTTCGGGAAGTTCTCCAATCGGGACGGTTGTTATATTGCCGTGGTGGGTTGTTTGCCTGGAAGTGAGAATGATATTACAGGCCAGGGCATCCAGTTCCAGTTTGTCTGTTTCGGAAATGTCATTCATATTATCAATAAACAAGAGCAATGATGTGGACAATTCGTTGATATGGCGTTTCGTCTGTTTAAAATTTTCTTCCAAATCGGTAATTTCACATGTTGCCCCAAACTTGCCGTATAACGTTTTTTTCATATTCTCATCAAACACAATCCAGCCGATGTGTTTGATGACACCATCTGTTTCGTTAAATTCATGGAACAGTTTTTTGCAAATCTCAGACTTGCCGATCCCGCCCATCCCATTTACAAGCACTAATTTCACATTTTGTTTAATGTGTTTTTTTATGTTGGCAAGCTCTGTTTCCCGCCCGACAAAATGTGCGGCAGGCGGGGGCGCAGAGTCGATGGTCACGATTTTGGGCAAAGGTTTTTCAGCGGACATATGCATATGATAGTTATTATCGCCATTATGAATGTCGCCCTCGTTTTTATTCACAGTCTTTCCGAACTTGAATATGCTCATATTGTTGCCTCCATCTTGTACTGTATCTGTTTGATAGCCGGACCGTCCGTGCCGGAAAATGGAATACCTCGAATATAAAAGCCATGCGCCTATTCTACCATGGGTTCTGCCAAATTTCTACCCTTACGGACATTTTGCCGCACAAAAACCAACTACACCGATGCACATCAATCATCAATAACAATTTATCGTTTTTCAATAAATAATTGTTGACAAATGGAAATCCATGTGATACAGTACTCCCATTGAAGGGGGTATTTTTTATGAAGAAACATAGTTTTGTCCATTACTTAACCAAAATTCTAATTGACTTGATGTTCTACGCCGGAATTGTAACCTGTATCGTCCTGCCGTTCCTGATGCCGCAGGCCTTGGACTTTTTCAGCTACTCGCAAGAGGTGCGGTGGCTGTTTACCGTGGTCTTGTTGGCGGCGGGCCTGTGTGCCATTTACATCTTGTTCCAGTTAAAGGCCATTTTTAAGACCTTGCTGGTGGGGGATCCGTTTGTCTATGGCAATGTGTCTTGTTTGAGAAAGTGCGGAACAGCAAGTTTTTTGATTGCGCTGATCTTCCTTGTCAGAATGGTATTCGGCGTGACGTTGGGGGCGGCCTTGGTGGTTGCCATCTTCTCCCTGTTGGGGCTGTTTTCTTTCACCCTCAAGGATGTGTTCAAACAAGCGGTGGCCTTCAAAGAAGAAAATGATTGGACGGTGTGAATATGCCAATTATTGTGAATTTAGACGTGATGATGGCCAAGCGGAAAATTGGCCTGATGGAACTGGCAGTAAGGGTCAATCTGACCCCGGCCAACCTGTCTATCCTGAAAAACGGCAAGGCAAAGGCTGTCCGCTTTTCTACCTTAGAGGAAATTTGCAGAGCCCTGTCGTGCCAACCGGGCGACATTTTAGAATTTACGGAGGAATAGAACATGGAACGCACCGAATGGAAGGAACACATGGAAACGCCGGAGCTGCCGGAACGGCCGGATATTGCCGCCGGCCTAAAGCTAAAATTAGTGGGCTATTTGCTCTTGACCGCAGTGAGCGTGAGCCATTTGATTTTAGTCCCCCATGCCGGGATTAGTGCATTGGTTTTTGTGGCGTTACAAGGGATTTGCCTGTTTTTCATCGTGCCGCGGAAAACGCCGCTTCTTATGCTGGTGCCCATTGCGATTCTCGCTTTAAACGCCTTTTTGAGCGCAAACAACATTTGGCGGGTGCCCAATCTGGTTGTGGCACTGGTCTTGTATAACGTGATGGCCGTTTGGCTTATGCAGAATCTGGGCCTCGGTCAAACCCTGCCCCGGTTTTTGCAACATATCAGTACACACATATTTGGCGCGCTGCGGCATATCGGTCTCCCTTTCCGTTGGGGGGCCGAGACGCAAAAAGCGCATACGCCCATTATAAAACGGGTGTGTATCGGGATTGCCATCTCGATTCCGCTTTTGGCGTTCCTGTTGTTCATGCTCTCCATGGCGGATGAAATTTTTGCACGGACACTGGAAGATTTTATAGACTGGGCATCCCAGTTGGTGGAATTGGACACGATGATTCGTATCGGAATCGGACTGTTAGTGGGCCTCTATCTGTTTGGCTCGCTGTACGGTGTGTTTATCCACCAGAAGCGAGAGGCGGCAGAGGCCAGAGTGCGGCGGGGGGACTTGATGATTTTAAACATCGTGTTAGTCTCTGTGCTCGTGGTCTATACTCTTTTTGTAATCATCCAGTTCCGGTATCTGTTCGCCCAGCCGGACAACCTGCCTTATGGTCTCAACTTTGTCCACTACGCCAGACGCGGCTTTTTTGAGCTATTACTGTTAATGGGTGTTAACATTTTGTTTATCCTGATTGCCGTCTGGTTGACGAAAGCGCAGACGGGGATATGGGCGAAGGTGACAAAGGGACTCTGCCTGTACCTCTGTGCCATTACGGTGGTGCTTTTGATTTCTTCGTTTTATCGTATGTGGCTCTACGGCTCTGACGATGGGTTGACGCGATTGCGGTTTTTGGTCTTTGGATTTCTTTTCTTTGAGGCGATTGGGCTGCTGTTTACGTTTGTCTATATTATTCGCCCCAAATTCAATATCATTGCCGTTTATTGCGTTGTTGCGTTGGCGTATTACTTAGTGTTAAACCTCGTCCCCATGGATCGGATCATTGCCCGAGAGCAAATTGACCGCTATTTTGAAACCGGTCAAGGCGGCATCCATTATGCCATGACCTTGTCCCCGGATGCGGCCCCGGAAGTGGAACGGCTTCTTGCAAGTGAAAACCCCGACACACGGGCACTTGCAGAACGGTACCTAGAGCGGATGGAAAACATGGCCAGCACCCGCACAGACTGGCGGCAATGGAACCGTGCTGTCGAGCGAGTGCGGTAGTGGGATAAAAGTATAGAAGCCCCCAGAAAACAGCAAAACCGGTTGTGCCCGCAAGCACAACCGGTTTTGATAGAATATGGTTGCAAAAACTCGAACGCTGCGATATACTGTTTGTAAAAATAAAAGGGGAGACGAAGGATGATAACGAAGTGGATATCCCGTAAGCTTGCAAAAACAGTGATGGTTTGCATCATATTGTTCAGCGTAATGTTAAACGCACTCCCGAATGCTGTAGCCGTGTCGTCTGACGATGTGGATCATGCTGTCCCGCTGCCCTTCACTGATGTAAGCCCTGAGAACTGGTTTTATGAGCAAGTCCGCTCTGTGTTTGAGCAGGGTCTGATGACCGGCACAGGGGAGTTGGAATTTAGCCCCAACATGCGTGTCACAAGAGCGATGGTGGTGCAAGTCCTCTATAATCGCAACGATAGGCCAAACATTACAGGATTTGTAAACCCCTTTACCGATGTAGCCGTAGGTGCGTGGTACCACGATGCGGTGGTCTGGGCAGTCACCCGCAATGTAGTACACGGTTTAGGTGACGGTACCTTTGCCCCCGGTGACGATATCACAAGGGCACATTTGACAGTTATCTTAAACAATTATGCTGGCTTTGCAAGACTGGAGTTACCCCCACGGCGGGACAGTCAGCCCTTTGCTGATTATATGGACATCCGCAACTACGCAAAGGAAGCCATCGACCGCTTTTTCAGGGCAGGGATTATAAACGGCACGCCATACGGCAAATTTTACCCCCAAGGCAACGCCACGAGAGCCGAATTTGCGACTATGTTGTCCCAATTTGTGAGATATAGCGAAAACCTGCCCGGTGGTGGGGGCGGTGATTTTGCGGCACCGCCCTATGGCTATGTGCAAACGCCCGACGGTTGGAAACCCATTCCGCCCGATCCGCCGACTGAACCACCCAAGCCGCAGCCCGAGCCGCCCGGCGATGATAATTATGCAGTTCCGCCCTACGGTGTTCCCTGCTGTTGTGATGATTATTCACTCCCGGCATACGGCTTCCCCGATTGTTGTTGCGATGATGTTGCAATGCCGGAATACGGCTTCCCTTGTTGGGTAGAGTAATACAGCGGGAGGACACATATGGAATATAGACCCCTAACCGCCGTGTGGGAAGTTACCATGGGCTGTAATATGCGGTGCGGGCACTGCGGCTCTTCCTGTGAAGAGCGGTTGCCCGGTGAGCTCACCACCCATGAAGCACTTTCGCTGGTTGACCAGATTGCAGACTTAGGGCTCAAATGGATTACGCTTTCAGGTGGAGAACCGCTGATTCGGGCAGATTTACCGTTGTTGATAGAAAAATTCGTATCCCGTTCGGTGGCGGTCAATATCATATCCAATGGCTGGTTTATAGATGCGGATATGGCGCAAACATTAAAAGCATCCGGCGTTTCTACCGTGGCCATCAGTATAGACGGCACAAAAAAAGTGCATGACAGCATCAGAAAGCCCGGTTCTTTTCAGCGCATCAGAGAAGCGGTTGCTCACTTGAAACATGCAGACGTCACAGTGGGGGCGGTTACGACCCTTTCTAAGCAAAATATTGCCCTGTTGCCCAAACTGCGCCGCATACTGGTGGACATGGGCGTGGATTTATGGCAAGTGCAGTTGGGCCAGCCCATGGGCAATTTCAAGGAAAGCCCTAGTTGGGTGCTGGGCCCGGAACAAGTACCCGATATCATTGATTTTTGTATTGAGACCGCAATGGCAGGGGAGATCAAGATATTCCCTGCTGATTGTATTGGATATTATTCCGAGAAAGAAACGCTAATCCGGCAATATGCCGGGATAGGCGGCCCTGCGTCCATCTGGAGTGGCTGCAATGCCGGGATGCGTAATTTTGGTATCTTACATAACGGTGATATTTTGGGCTGTACATCCATCCGGGAAAAGGCTTTTATCGAAGGGAACATTCGGGAAAAGACGCTGTCCCAAATCTGGTCGAACCCGGAGGGGTTTGTTTGGTACAGAAACAGCTCAAAGGCACAGCTTTCTGGCGATTGTGCCATTTGCATCTACGGAAGCAAGTGTCTGGGCGGCTGTTCCAACACGCGCCTGACCATGAATGGCGATATCTATTCTGAAAATCAATATTGTGCGTATAATATCACCCTTAAAAGGTTGCGAGAATGCCTCTTGCAAGAAACGGATGTCCAGTGGCTGGTTGCACAAGCGGAACAAAGCCTTGCAAATCATGAGTTCCAAACGGCAGCGTTTTTGACAGACCGTGCGTTGATGATTCAGCCGGATGCGAAGAGGGCTTTGGCAATAAAAGGCTTCGCCGAATTTATGTGCGGCAACTATGCCTTGTGCGAACACGTCAACAGGACAGTGTTAGAGCTTGACCCGGATGACACCTACGCCATAAAAGGGTTGGGGCTTGCACTGCATAAACAAGGAGATTCTGTTGGCGGCTTAGAACTCCTCGAAAAAGCCGCAAGCATGACCAACTACGCCGACGCAGACGTGATGCATGATTTAGAGTTTGTGCGGCGGGAGATAGAGAAAGCATCTCTGGAATAATGATAATACACATCCCCCAAGGCTTCCTAGAAGCCTTGGGGGATGTGTTCGTTTCTAATACCGATTGCCCTGTTATCTCAACTCATAAATCGAAATCCGACCGCTGGCTGTCGAAAGTTCAAATTGCGCTCCTTCGCCGCCGTGGGTGATAATTGGGATATTACTGCTAAATCTGCCTGAGCCGGTGGAGTGCTGTACAGAAATTGCTTCCCCGCCCGGTACGGTGATTGTAATTCTGCCGGATGTGGCGTGGGCGGTCAAGCTGTCTGGGACAACCCGGCTTGTGAGTTCAATCCGCCCTGAAACACTCCGGGCATTGACTGTATCAAAGCTACCGGAAAGATCGTGCCTGCCGGAGGTTGTCTGTGTTTGCAGTCTTCCCACCTCCGTGTTGAAGGCTTCGATGCGCCCTGATACGGTTCTCAGTGTGCCTTCCTCTGCCTGCACGCCGGAAAGTTCAATTCTGCCGGAAGTGGTAGAGGCGTTTAACGACTGTGTAGTGATGCCCCGTAGCTCAATCCGGCCAGACGTGGTGCTGATTGCAACATCATTTGCGCCAATGTTACTGACATCAACCCGCCCGGAAACTGTATTGACGTGAAAGTCCTCAAAATTCTCACTTAGTGTCCGTGGTATCAGGATTTCAAGTTGTTTGGTCAGATTCACATGCAACATGCGCCGTTCGGAAAATCGGATTGTAAGCGTATCGCCGTCTGTACCGAGTCCCATGGCTTCGCCGTCCCGTAAATTCCGCCGGGCAAACTCTGTGATTTGGATGTCATTGCCGTCATGTGTCCCGATGTACACTCTGCCCGATGTCCAGTCCACGTCTAAGGAGCTGATATTGTCAGCGGGGACACTGTGGCTTCCAACGACATCAAAGGTTCCGACGCCGAACATATCAAAGCCAAACCCGATATTAAATATTCCGCCAACCAGAAGCCAGACGATAAGACCCAAAAGCGCCAAAGCACTAATTGTCCAGCAGATGATGGTTACAAGTTTCGTCTTTTTCACTTAGCTTACCTCCCATTATGTCGCATGGTAGAAAAGATGCTAATTAACGACTCTACAAGCCCACCGACAATGAAGATCACCCAAGTAATATACCACGCGCCTGTCGTAAAGCTGATGACAAAATACAGCACCAGAATCAGTGACCACAAAGCGGAAGAGATTGCGCCGCGCATTTGTTTTTGGTCTTTTGTATCCGATTGCCACTCGCGGAATTCTTCCACCATGGTGTCTTCTTCTTTGAAGTATTTCGGCTTTGTCATATGATTATAGATTAAAAGGCCGGTTGCCGCCGCTGCCATCACAATGAATATCGGAATCCCGATGAATTCTGCGCCGCCGCTGCCGATCACTTCAAAAATGATGATGGGCAACACACTGAGGATGTATATCATGACCGCAACCGCAGTCAACAGGGCTGATTTACGTCTGGCTTTTTCAAATAACTCTTGCTCTGGTTCCGAACGGAAGCCTTGTTCTAATTGCCGTATCAATGTACCCACATCTCCAATCCCCGCAATGGCGATATTAAAGGCCGCCTCGGGCGTTTTTCCCTCAGCTAAGAGGTCTTTGTATTTGTCTTCTAAGTTTTGTATCATCTCTTCTTTGAGTTCAATTGCTTTTCTTGTGGGCTTTGTGTCTTCAAACAGCCCTTCAACGTACCTGCGTAGTTTTGTTTCCATTATTCATTCTCCTCCACTTGAATTAGTTGATCAATCATGCCTTTGGCACTTTTCCATTCCGCCATCAGCGTTTTGTAGGTATCCCGGCCGGATTCGGTAATGCTGTAGTACCGCCGTCGTGCGCCGGTTTGTTCGTTCCCCCAGTAAGACGCAATACATCCTGCTTGTTCCAGTCGTCGAAACGCAGTATAAAGCGTGGCCTCTTTGAGTTCATATTTCCCGCCCGTTCGTTCTTGTATGGATTTATTGATTTCATATCCATAGTTATCACTGCCCATCAAACGAGCCAGAATGATGGTGTCCGTGTGCCCACGAATCAGGTCAGACGCAATAGACATCGACTTCCTCCTCTCCATTATGTATCTTGCAAGTTGTAGATACATAATAGCACACCATACATCGCCTGTCAAGGTATATTGCGAAGAAATTTATTTTTCTTTTCGAGATAGCCACATTATGACAAAAACGGACAAAGGGGACTGGTAATATTCGTCACGGTTTTTCAAATGATGAGAAGTGCAAAACAAATTTGAAATCCCCTTCACTCTCTGGTATAATAAAAATCACCATGCACAAAAGAGGAGAATCCTACCATGATTGCACACGGTACTGAGATCAAAATTTTCACAGGCAACGCCCATAAGAACTTGGCAGAGAATATTTGCCAGTCTATGGGCATTAAGCTGGGGGATGCCACAGTGGATCATTTTGCCGATGGGGAAGTGACCGTTTCCCTGTACGAGACCGTCCGGGGGGCGGACGTGTTTTTGGTTCAGCCCACCTGCACGCCGGTCAATGAACATTTGATGGAACTGCTGATTATGATTGACGCCTGTTCTAGGGCTTCCGCCGGACGGATTACGGCGGTGATTCCCTACTTCGGGTACGCCCGACAGGACAGGAAGGCAAAACCCCGTGACCCCATCTCATCGAAACTGGTGGCGAATCTCATCGCCAAGGCGGGGGCGGATCGGATTATGACCATGGATCTCCACGCACCGCAGATTCAAGGTTTTTTTGATATCCCGGTGGATCACTTAGTGGGGGCACCCCTGTTTGCCGAGTATATCTTAAAAGAATTTGCCGAGGAAGGGCTGGGCAATGTAGTGGCCGTTTCTCCAGACGTGGGCAGTGTGGCCCGGACTCGGTCATTTGCCCATCGGCTGGGGATTCCGTTGGCGATTGTGGATAAGCGGCGACCACAGGCCAATGAGAGCGAAGTCATGAACATTATCGGCGAGGTAGCAGATAAAAACGTCATCCTCTTCGATGATATGGTGGACACGGCAGGCAGCCTGTGTGCAGCAGCCAGAGCCTTGGTGGAAATCGGCGGGGCCAAGAATATCTACGCCTGTGCCACCCACGGGGTACTCAGCGGAAAGGCCATTGAGCGGATATCGAAAAGTGTAATCAAACAGGTGGTGTTGTTAAATACTGTTCCATACCCGGAGGATAAACCGGCCTGTGATAAGATAAAATACATCTCTGTGGCCCCCATGTTTGCCGAGGCCATTGACCGGGTATACGAGGAAGTTTCGATTTCCACCTTATTTAAGTAAAGGACATACGCATGTTTTTTAAGTCAAAAGAACGGCCCCAATGGTTGGTGGCGTTTTTGGGGAACCCCGGCGACATGTACCGGGACACCCGGCACAATGTGGGGTTTCGCGCGGGGGAACTGTTAGCCAGTGAGCTGGGGGTTTCCCTAAAGAAAATGAAATTTTCCGCCAAGACGGCCCAGTGCAATATCGCCGGGCAGAAGGTGTTTTTGATGTTGCCCCAGACCTACATGAACCGCTCTGGGGACGCAGTTTACATGGCGGCGAAGAATTTTCGGATATTACCGGAACATATTCTGGTGGTAACGGACGAGACGAATATTGAGCCGGGGCGAATCAGAATCCGCCGCCGCGGTTCTGCCGGGGGCCATAACGGACTCAAAAGCATTATCATGCGGCTGGGCAGTGAGGATTTCCCCCGGATTAAAATCGGCGTGGGGCTGCCGCCCCATCCGGAGTACGAGCTGGCTGACTGGGTGTTAGGTAAGCCCAGCGGCAAAGATGCCAAAGCGGTGCAAGACGCAATCGCCAAGACTGCGCAGGCGGTGCAGGTGATTATATCTGACGGTGTGGATGCGGCTATGGGGCAGTTTAACTAGGGGCGCAACCGGCAATACTTTTATTATATTTATTTGGGGGACAGGGATGACTACGAATCCTGTGATTACAGACTACATGATGCCCGGTGGGCGAGTACATTTAATTGGCATCGGCGGGGTCTCTATGGCGCCGCTGGCGGAGGCATTGTTGGGGGCGGGACTTGTCGTGACCGGCTCTGACATGGCAGAAAGCACGGTGACAGAGCGGTTGCGTGGTATGGGGATTGCAATCTCCATCGGCCACCGGGCAGAGAATGTGGGGGCGGCCCAATGCATCATTCGCACCGCAGCCGCCAGAGAGGATAACCCAGAAGTGATGGCGGCCCGGGCAACGGGCATCCCCATTTTTGAGCGTGCCCAAGGCTGGGGCCACATTATGCGGCAGTATAAGAACGCGATTTGCATTGCCGGCACCCACGGGAAAACCAGCACAACATCTATGACCACCCATATCTTAATGGCGGCCGGGGTGGATCCTACGGTGATGATTGGCGGTACGTTGCCGAAACTCCAAGCCGGACACCGGGTGGGCGATGGAGACACTATTGTGTTAGAGAGTTGTGAATACTATGACTCGTTTCACAACTTTTTCCCCACCGTGGCGGTGGTGCTCAATGTGGAAGAAGATCATTTGGACTACTTCAAAAATCTGGCGGGGATTCAAGCGTCCTTTCGCAAATTTGCGGCACTGGTGCCGGACAACGGCTGTATTGTGGCAAACGGAGACGACCCCAACACCATAGATGCCCTCACGCCCTTGGGCCGTCCGCTGATGACCTTCGGGTTACAGGCTGGCAACCGGGTGCGGGGGGAAAACGTGGTCTATACGGAGAGCAATACGAGTTTTGACGTGACCTTAGACGGGGCGTTTTATGCCCATGTTACCTTACAATTGCCAGGGGCACATAATGTGTCAAATGCGCTGGCGGCTATTGCGGCGGCTATATTCTTACATCTCCCCGCCACAGCGGTGGTGGAGGGGTTGGCGGACTTCACCGGTGCGGGACGGCGGTTTGAGTATAAGGGTGAGGTACAAGGTGCCACTATCTATGATGATTACGCCCACCACCCCAGTGAGTTAAAGGCGTTGCTGGACGCGGTAGAGCCGTTGGGCTATGATCGGGTGATTGTGGCATTCCAGCCCCACACCTACACCCGGACGAAAGCGTTTTTTGATGAATTTGTCCAAGAACTCAAACGACCGGACATGGTGCTGATGGGTGAGATTTTCGCCGCCAGAGAGCAGAATACGGTAGGCATCACCGCCGCCGATCTGGCTGCAGAGATTCCGGGGGCAGTGCATTACGGAACGCTTGCGGAGATGACCGAGGCCCTGCGGGGGTTGGCGAGTCCGGGAGATTTGATTCTTACCGTGGGGGCGGGGGATATTTATAAGGTTGGGGAAGGGTTGTTGTAGCAGGGAGAATGCAAAATGATTAGGTAACAAGAGTAAAGCCATATAGTGATGTACTCAGGTCGTACAAAATAGTCATTGATGGCGTCCATCGTGGCGACATAGCTATTGGTGAAACATTAGAGTTTGAAGTTGGAAATGGCAACCATACGGTTTATGCAAAAATTGACTTTTACAAGAGCAATACACTTTGTGTCAATGCGGACAACTCCATAGTAGATATTGAAGCTGGCACCTCTATAGTAGGCTGGAGACGCTTATTTTTTTGGGTGTACATGACTTTTTTAGCGCATAAGCAACTATGGCTAAGGGAGAAAGATGTAACACGCGGGGACAGGGCTACTATGTGATTTCGTTTTCACAATCTCAAACAAAGATATCACCTAGGGGGAACCAGCCCATGTCAAAAGAATCCGTCTTACAACTACTCACCCAGACTGACGGCTACATCTCCGGCGAGGGGATGAGCGAGAGTCTGGGTGTTTCTCGTGCGGCTGTTTGGAAAAGTATCCGGGCCCTGCGGGAAGCGGGATATGAGATTGAGGCAAAGACAAACCGGGGTTATCGGCTCCGCTCTGCACCCGACACGCCTGCGAAAGCGGCGGTGCTGCCGCTGGTTACCTCGGATTTTTGCCGGGAGCTGATTTACTTAGACGAGGTGGATTCGACCAACTCGTACCTCAAACGTATGGCCGCAGATGGTGCCCCCCATGGCACGGTCTGTATTGCCGATGCCCAGACCGGAGGCCGGGGACGGCAGGGGAGAGGGTTTGTGTCAACCTCTGGCAAGGGGTTGTTTTTCAGCGTGTTGCTCCGGCCTGATGCGGCCCTAACGCGCTCAATCACCGCCCTCACCGCCTTTGCCGCCGTTGCGGTCTGTGAGGCAATCTCTGCCACCTGCTCGGCAGAGCCACGCATTAAGTGGGTCAATGACATTCTGGCGGGCGACCGAAAGCTGGTGGGCATCCTGTCCGAGATGAGCATGGAGGGGGAGACGGGCCAAGTGGATTACGTGGTCATCGGCGCCGGGGTGAATGTCCACTATCAAGCGGAGGATTTCCCGGAAGAAATCCAAGAGCGGGCCACATCGTTAGACATGCTCACGGGCACATCTGTTAGCCGTGTGCGCCTCGCCGCCGCCATGATTGACAGCTTTGCCCACATGTACGAGAGCTGCCGCACCGATGCCCACACTTATACGGCCCGCTATCAAGAACTCAGCGCCACCGTAGGCCGAGAAATCCGTGTCATTCGCAGCGGCGACACCCGCCCGGCCACCGCAATCGGTATGAGTTCCGATTGCGGGCTGATTGTGCGGTATGCGGACGGGGTGGAAGAAACCCTCCATTACGGCGAAGTGTCCGTGCGAGGGAAGTATGGGTATGTGTAGAGGAGGGAGATTTAGTTATGAGTGATAACGCTATGTTTGAAGGGAATCGAGAAGCTTGGAATCAAGCACTAAAGTATCATCAAAAAGCATTGCAAAACTCGTTGCAGCTTGGCTTTCAAAACCCTGATTTTACAACCCTAGACCGGGAATATGACCGTGTTTTAATTGACAAACTAAAGCATATTGATTTGAGCGAGAAAACCATCGCACAAATACCATGCAATAATGGCAGGGAATTGCTATCACTCATGCGGCTTGGCGCAAAAGAAGCGATTGGGTTCGATATTTCAGATGCCGCTATTTTAGAGGCGAAACAGCTTGCCGAAATTGCAAAGGAAAACGCAACATTTATACGCACAAATGTGTTGGATATCGGGGCGGAATACAACAATCGTTTCGACTTTATATTTATTTCTCAAGGGTCATTACAGTGGTTCCCCGATTTGGACGCGTACTTTGGCGTAGTTGCAAGGTTGCTAAAACAAGGTGGGCAGGTATTGATTTTTGAGATACACCCATTTGCCTATCTCTTTGAGAACGGGTTCAGCTTTGAAAAACAGAACTTTGACAGCTTGACCTCTTATTTCAAGAAAGGGCCGTACAACTATCCGGCAGGGTTGGATTACTTTGGCGGAGTAGAGTATGAGTCAAGTGAGTGCTTTTGGTTCATGCACAAAATGTCCGACATTATAAATGCGATTTTAAATAACGGGATTTGTGTGCAGGAATTTGAGGAATATAACATTGAAATGGCTGATAATCCCGATGTAGAAGGATATGACCAACTCCCGTTAAGCTACATTCTTATTGGAAACAAGAAGTAGCCATAGCACAAAACCCCAACCCCCAACATTTTCACACATTCACCGTCCTTGCATACACTGAACTGAACACAATTCTAACTTTCGTTCAATCATATTCAAGGAGGTATACCAAATGCCTGATCGAGTTCTGCCTGGTCCGGTGCGTGATAACGATTGCATTAAAGAGGCCGTCTGTATTCATACACGAAAGATATTTGACTCCTGTAAGGACAAAGATTAGGCAGGATATATATTTTAGGAATAAGTTAAGCCGTCACATTAGTGGGCGGTATTATTATGTCCGGCCATGGGTGAGCACCCTGTCAAATAATAGCTGTGCGGAAAACCACCTCTAATATGAAAGTCCGTGGGTTTCGTTTTCTTTGCTTTCGTGTACTCGACATGATCAATTGCACATCTCCACAAGCTGACCTGCCAAATCTCGATAGGTCGTTCACGATAATGGTAGACACGAAACCCGCCTCAACATCTTCAATCATTTTGCAAAATGCGGGACGTTCCCCATCGCCCCCGGAGTACCCATCATCATAGATAAATTCGCAATGGGTGAATCCGTTTTCTTCGGCGTACTTGGCGAGGATTTTTTCTTGGTTCTCAATGCGGTAAGAATCGCCGTGTTTTTCATCCTCTTTGCTCAATCTGCCGTAGAGATATCCCTTTTTTGTGTTAGTTTGTCTGTTCATTGTAACCTCACTTTCCGACAGCCAACAAGCAATAAATGCGTGACCACAGGACCGCTACAGCGAATAAGTTCCTACGTTGTTATTACGGCAAAGTGCGAGAGTGTATGCTTGCTGTGGCCGACCCGGAGCCTGTCACCTAAAGGCGACGATAGATCAAATACAAAATGTTAGGCGGAGAGACTTAATGCTTTAAACTCCACCGCCTATGTTGGTGCGCCAATCTCAGGGCACACATATTTTTTGCTTTTAGGTCTTGATAGCACACTAGCAGGTTTGCACACGCACGGTAGCGTGGCCCCCCACAAGCTCCACACACACCACCCCCCCAGGGCCCGGTGCGTATGCACCGGGCCCTGGGGGTTGTGTAACAAGCGAAAACCACGCGCTATGCGCGTGGTTCCAAAGAGGCTACGCCTATGCGGAAGTGTAACAAAAGCCCTTCTCT